>FSZO01000067.1_pt1 | contig 10929 bp, 9 predicted proteins | sample 1638851 | NCBI WGS metagenome assembly FSZO01 (sample SAMEA3914813, study PRJEB12502) | metagenome | biome: forest; material: soil | place: Canada | collected 2011-07-07 | depth 0.3 m | reverse complement strand
GGCACCCCGGCCCACGGGATCGCCTGGTGGAACACCCGGTCGCCCTCGTCCAAGGAGGAGCCGCGCCTGGAGCTGGCCGCGCTGGACCACCCGGTGGACGAGGGCATGCGGGCGTTCCTCGGCTCGACCACGCTCGGGGTTCCCCGCCAGGCCGAGGGCCGCTTCCTCGGGACCTTCCTCCCCACCCTCCGGCGCAAGCTGGCGGTGACCTCCAGTGACGCCTCGGTCGAGCTGCCCGAGGACAAGCCGGCCGCCCTCGTCCTGTCGGTCCACTACCTCGACCGGCACCGCATCCGCCTGCGTTGGGAGCGGGGGATCGAAGGATCCGAGTGGCGCGAGGGGCTGTGGGAGTCCCGCACCGGGTTCACCGACCGGGCGGCGCTGGACCCACTGGTGGCGGCGGTCACCGATGCGGTGATGTCGGTCCCCGCGCTCGTCGAGCGCACGCCGTTCGGTGAGCGGTTGGCCGCCGACGCCGAGCTGGAGGGCATGGGCGCCGTCCGGTTCGTGACCGAGCTGGTGCCCGTGCTGGCCGCGCTGGACGGGGTGGTGATCGACCAGGTCGGTCTCGCTCCCGACTACCGCGAGGAGGTCGAGGCCCCGGTGGTGAGCCTGGGGGGAGGGGCGTCCACCGACAACGACTGGTTCGACCTGACCGTCACGGTGACCGTCGGCGGCGAGGACGTGCCCTTCGCCGACCTGTTCATGGCCCTGGCCCAGGACCAGTCCCACCTCGTCCTCCCCTCGGGGACCTACTTCTCCCTCGACCGCGACGAGCTGCGCGAGCTGGCCCAGCTGATCGCCGAGGCCAGGACCCTGCTCGACGCCTCGGGCGACGCCGTGCGCCTCAGCCGGTTCCAGGCCAGCCTGTGGGAGGACCTCCAGCGCTTGGGCGTGGTCACGGCCCAGGCCGGAGCGTGGGAGGGCGCCGTCCGGGCCCTGAGCCAGGCCCCCGACCTGGCCGAGGTCGGCACCCCGGGCTCGCTGCATGCCGAGCTGCGGCCCTACCAGCACCAGGGGTTCAACTGGCTGGCCCGGCTCTACCAGTACCGGCTGGGTGGCGTGCTGGCCGACGACATGGGGCTGGGCAAGACGATCGAGGCGCTGGCCCTGATGTGCCACACCCGCGAGCGCGGCCTGACCGATGCCCCGTACCTGGTGGTGGCGCCGACCAGCGTGGTGGGGAACTGGGCGGCCGAGTGCCGCCGGTTCGCGCCCGACCTCGGGGTGGCCACGGTGACCGAGACGTCGGGCCGGCGCGGGACGACCCTGTCGGACATGGCCGCCTCCGTCGGCCTGGTGGTCACCTCCTACAGCCTCTTCCGGCTCGAGTACGAGGAGTACGCCCAGGTGGGGTGGGCGGGGCTGTTCCTCGACGAGGCCCAGTTCGCCAAGAACCGGCGCTCCCAGACCTACCACCGGGCCAAGCTGCTTCCGGTGGCCTTCAAGGTGGCCATGACCGGGACCCCCATCGAGAACAACCTGATGGAGCTGTGGTCGTTGCTCTCGATCACCGCCCCGGGCCTCTTCCCGAGCCCCGAGCGCTTCGGGGAGTACTACCGGGTGCCCATCGAGAAGCGCGCCGACCCCGAGCGTCTGGCCCAGCTGCGGCGCCGGGTGCGGCCGCTGATGCTGCGCCGGACCAAGGAGCAGGTGGCCGGCGACCTTCCCGACAAGCAGGAGCAGGTCCTCGAGCTCGAGCTCAGCCCCCGTCACCGGCGGGTCTACCAGACCCACCTGCAGCGGGAGCGCCAGAAGGTGCTCGGGCTCCTCGGCGACCTGGACAAGAACCGGTTCGCCATCTTCACCTCGCTCACCGTGCTCCGCCAGGCCAGCCTCGACGTCTCGCTGGTCGACGCCAAGTACGAGGGGGTGCCCTCCACCAAGCTCGACGCCCTGATGGAGATGCTGGAGGACATCGTGGAGGACGGCCACCGGGTCCTGGTCTTCAGCCAGTTCACCCGCTTCCTCTCCCTGGCCCGCGACCGGATCCGGGCCGCCGGGATCGACCACTGCTACCTGGACGGCCGGACCCGCAAGCGCGAGGCGGTGATCGCCGAGTTCCGGACGGGCGACGCCCCGGTGTTCCTGATCAGCCTCAAGGCCGGCGGGTTCGGCCTCAACCTGACCGAGGCCGACTACTGCATCCTCCTCGATCCGTGGTGGAACCCGGCCACCGAGGCCCAGGCCGTGGACCGGGTCCACCGCATCGGTCAGACCCGCAAGGTGATGGTCTACCGGCTGGTGGCCAAGGACACCCTGGAGGAGAAGGTCATGGCCCTCAAGGCCAAGAAGTCGGCCCTCTTCGCCGACGTCCTCGACGCCGGCGGGCTCGAGTCCGGGGCCCTCACCGCCGAGGACATCCGGGGGCTGCTCGACTGAGCGGACGCGGGCGGGCTCAACGGGTGATCAGGTAGAAGATGTTCCGCACCCCGGAGGCATCCACCGAGGCGTCGCTGGACCAGGCCACCCGGCCCCCGGCGTCGGCGACCAGGGAGCACACCGCCTCCTCGGCCATGGCCCGCATGGTCATCTCCGGCTTCCAGCCCAGGCGGCGGTAGAGGAACCGCGGGGGGACGCCCGCGGCGTGGAGGGCCTGGGCCAGCCGGGTCCGGGGCCGGAGCCGCATCCGCAGGCTGGGCGATGCGGGGAGGGCCCGCAGGTGGTCGGGGAGCTGGAGCATGAGCACACCCCCGGCGGCCAGGACGCGGACCAGCTCGCGGAGGGTGGTGGTGATGGCGTCGTCGGACGGCAGGTGCTGGAGGACCAGCAGGCTGCACACCACGTCGAAGGAGCCGTCCCCGTAGGCCGCCAAGGTGGGCTCGCCGTGGACGGCGAACCGCAGGTTGTCGAGGTGGGCGTGGTGGGCCTCGGCCTGGCTGACCATGGAGGGGGAGATGTCCACGCCGGTCACCTGGCCGACGTGGGCACCCAGGGCCCTGGTCAGGCGACCGATACCGCAGCCGAAGTCGAGCCCGCGGTCGTGGGTGCGGGGCAGGCCCAGCCCGGATGCCGTGGCCCACAGCGAGTTGATGGTGGCCTGACCGGTGGCGAAGAACTCGTCGAGGTCCCATCCTCCGAATTCCTTGCCGTCCTGGGTGACGATGGCCCACAGCGGGTCCACCTGTCCCCATTCCTCCCAGGAGGATCCCTTGGCGTTGCCCACGCCCGGACCTTAATTCGTGGCCACCCGCAGGGCGGTGTGGCGGGCCAGCACGGCAAAGTCGGCGTCCGCGTGCAGCAGGGTGAGGTCGGCTCCGATGGACACGGTGGCGATCAGGCAGTCGATGAGCTTCCGGACCGTCTCGCCGTTGCGCCGGCACTGCCGGTAGAGACTGGCGGCATCGTCGTAGTCGGTGGCCGCCGTCTGGATCACCGTGGCCCGGGCCAACAGCCGTTGGAGCTGCCGGAGATGGCGTTCGTCACGAGCGCCGGCCAGCACCTCCATCCGGATGGCGTCACAGATGGCGATGTCCTGGCTCAACAGCTCGTCCACGTGGTGGCAGATCGCGCTGCCGGTGTCCCGGAGGAACTCCACCCACGCCGAGGTGTCCACCATGATCACCCGGCGCGGCCGCCTCGCAGCTCGTCGAGATCACCGTCCCACCCCGAACCTCGGAGCGAGCGGGCGGCGTCGACGTCCAGTGGCTCCCCGGCGATGCTCCGCAAGGCGAAGTTGACGGCCTCGCGCTTGGTGGTCAGGTGGTAGCGCACCATCACCGAGGTGCAGGCGTCGTCATCGATGTCGATGTTGGTGCGGGACATACACCAATGATACACCTTGACCGTGCTCGCTCCATCCTTGGATGTGAACGAGGTGCCGGGCGGCGCGGGAGATGGCGGTCCGGTGCACCGAGGGGGATCGATCGGGATGCCTGCATCCAGGGGCCGGCGCCCAGGCCGTACAATCCACCGATGACGGTCGAGGCCCCCACCGCACCGCCCCCGGTGGGCCGGAGCGGCCCTGTGCACCGGCGGTCCCGGCTCCGGCGTCGGCTCCCGGGCTGGATCGCCGTGATCCTGTGGATCCCCGTGCTCGTGCTGGCCGTGGTGGCCGCCATGCGCCTGTTCGCCTGGGATGTCTACGAGCCGTTCGCCGTGCTCAACACGGTCACCGAGCTCGTCTACCTGCCGGCCTGGGTGGTGGCGGTGGTGGCGGTCATCGGCCGGCGCCGCACCCTGGCCCTGGCCGCCCTGGCCATCGTGGTGCTGCAGGTCGTCTTCATGCTGCCCGAGCTCACCGCCTCCGAGCCGTTGCCCGGCTGGACGAAGGGCGCGCCCACCATCCAGCTGTTGGACGCCAACGTCTACGACGCCAACCGGTCGATGGCCGGGTACATCAGTCAGATCAAGGCCACCCGGCCCACCCTGGTGACCATGGAGGAGGCCAATCCGGACGATGTGGCCCAGCTGACCAGGGCCGGGGCCCTGGCCGGCCTGCCCTACACGATCGAGGTCAAGCGGTGGGACTCGGCCGCCTTTTTCGTGGCCTCCCGCTACCCGTTGGTGGGCACTACCTTCACCTACCTCTACGACCGGCCGCTGGTGGTCCAGACCACCATCCAACTGCCGTCCGGCCCCCAGGCCCTGTGGGTGGTCCACACCACCGCGCCGCTCCCGCAGTCCTACTCGCAGTGGCAGGGCCAGGTCGTCGACATCCACCGGCTGCTCAGCCAGCGGGGCCCCACCGGCCTGTTGATGGTGGGGGACTTCAACTCGACCTGGGGCAACAAGGGGTTCCGGGGGATTCTGGCCGCGGGGATGGCCGACGGCGCCGCCGCCCGGGGCCGGCCCTTCGACATGACCTGGTCGCAGATGGAGCGCCCGCTCCTGCCGTTCGTGCGCATCGACCACGTGCTCACCGGTTCGGGGGTGGAGGTGACCCGGATCCAGTCGGCCCCCGGGTTGGGGAGCGACCATCGGGACCTGATCGCCACCGTGGCCGTCCACCGGTAGCGGCCGGCCGGTTCCGGCGTCAGGATCGGCACCGGTTCGGCGGTAAAGAATGGCCAGGCCAGTGACGATGGACGGAGGATGGACAACACAGGAGCGGTGGATCGGTGAGTGATACATCCCAGGGGCCCGGTTGGTGGCAGGCGTCTGACGGACGCTGGTACCCGCCCGAGTCCCATCCGAACTGGGCCGCCCAGGCCTTTGGTCCCGCTCCGAGTGGCACGGTCGAGGATGCCCTGGCCAGCTGGGCCCCCACCCCGGCCACCCCGTGGGCCGGAGCCGAGGCCGGCAATCCCTACGGCACCGGCGGTTCCGTAACCAACGGCGCTCCGTATGGCCCCGGCATGGGTGGCCCCGGTATGGCCGGCCTGCCCGGGCCCGGGCACCAGCCTGGTGGCACCCGGCTGGCGACGCACCAGCCGATGGTCGCGACCACCTCGGGCGGGCGGTTCGGCCGGGGGATCCGCCTGGTGGGGGTGGGCTTCGCCATGGCCCGGGACGAGCCGGGCCTGATGATGGTGCCCGTGGTGGCCTTCGTGGTCCAGCTGGTCATCCTGGCCGTGGCCTTCGTCGCCCTCTACCCGGCGATCCAGGCCCTGCACGCGACCAGCCCGGGGGCCACGTTCCATCTGCCGGCATCCCAGTGGCTGGTGATCGTGGCGGCCGGGGTGGCCACCATGTTCGTGTCGGTGGTCTCCCACGCCACCATCATCGCCCGGGTGATGGCCCGGTTCCACGGTCAGAGCGTGACCAACACCCAGGCGGCCCGGGCGGCACTGAGCAAGAGCCCACAGCTGCTGGCCTGGGCCTTCATCAACTACGTGGTCATGAGCATCCTGCGCAACATCTCCGACCGGGGCATCATCGGCCTGCTCATCGGGTCCGCCCTGCGGGCCGGCTGGTTCCTGGCCAGCTTTTTCGTCGTGCCGGTCATCCTGTTCGAGCACACCGGCGCCGTCGTCTCCATCAAGCGGTCGGTGGCGTTGTGCCGGGCACGCTGGGGCGAGAACATCGTCGGCAACGGCGCCCTCGGGCTCATCGGTTTGGTGGCCGTGGTCATCGACGTGGTGGCGGCCTTCGTGCTGGGCTCGGTGATCGCCCCGCTCGGCGTGGTGGTGGGCGTGGTCGGCCTGGTGGGCATCTTTCTGGTCATGACCGTGGCCTCGGGCGCCTTCAACGCCGCCCTCTACTGGTATGCGGTGACCGATCAGCCTCCGGGCCAGTACGCCCTCGGGGACCTGCAGTCGGCGTACCGGACCAAGCGCAGGCGGACCGGTATCTACGGGGTCTAGTGGGGCGCCTTAAGCCTTTCCAATCCCTGCCAGCAATCCGGCGATTAGCGGAGCGAGAATGGCCAGCCACCGTTCGAAACGCTGACTGGCGCTCATTTCCAACTGGCTCGCTATCTCCTTTTGTATAGCTATGCTCTCCAGCGTGTCACTATCATTCTCCCATCGGATCGGGTATAGACGCCGAATTTCACGTTGGGCATATATCGTTAGATTAGCCTCAGCTGGACCATAAAGAATCGCGAATATGATCGAAAATGCTGCTCAATATAGTACAACAATTCCCGTTGGAAAGACGCTTGATATCATCTCCAAATGAGAAGATTTAAGTCCGTTCGCTACCGCGGATCGAAGCGAGGCAAGAACGGTCACTCCCACAGCTATTGCTATCGCCAATATTATTAGATAGAAACGCAAATGTTTCCTCAGTGTGCCCACCACATCTAGCAGCTCTTGCCTATCCAATAGCTGGTCACTCTGCTGCGCATAGCTACGTACGGCGACAATGCCTAGCGTGGAGGGCGCAATGACAGAGCAGAGGGTGAGCAGGGTCGTGAAATCGGTGCGCCAGTGCTGCCATCTGGCGATTTGAGGTAGCTGGGGGACTCTCGGAATGAAAGGTAGGGAGAGGATTGCTATTGATACGAGTATCAAAGTAATGATGGCATTTCTTATCTTAAAGTACGGTCCCGCGAGAGCGCGAGATTTTTTGGATATTGACCATGCTATCGGCGTGATTGCGATACAGAAGGAATACCCTGCACCTAACAGAATAGCGAATACCCGATAGTCTGCAGTCTGGCTGAATGAATTGGACGACTTGCCACTGCTTGTCCCGTAGTAGGCAACGACCTGAGCAAGCCCTAGTCCACTGATCCCTAAGGCGAGCAGACACAGCTCTGGCCAACCAAGAGACCACGTGCGGGCTCTTGGGTAGATGGACTCCACGCCACCGTCCTTCTCTGATTTCTGCCACATGCCAGGGCTCCTATCCGGTTGCGGGCAACTAATATCACCGAGGAAATCAGGTACTTGGTGGAACCCTCCGCCTTTGCTGGAGCAAATTTACTTCCGAGGAAAGGTTGATGAGTAATTTTTTATTGGTCTCAAGTTCGAACTGGCTGCGGTGCACCGTCGGGCGAGCACAATAACTGAAGTAATCAGGCAACGGGGCCGATCCTTGGTTCAGGACTCACCTAGGACACTTCGAGCTGGGTGCTCCTACACTTGAGACATGCACGATTCTTATGTCACTGAACTGCCAGACGGCAGGGACCTGGGATGGTGCGAGTTAGGGGATCCCTCGGGAGTGCCGGTGATCGCATTCCATGGCACACCCGGATCGCGTCTCCAAATGGCGATCCTAGACTTGCCGATGCAAAAAGCAGGAGTTCGATTTGTCTGTCCAGATCGGCCAGGTTATGGCCTGAGCACTTTCCAACCGAGTCGCCGTTTGTTGGACTGGCCACATGACGTCGCCTACCTTGCCGATCATATCGAGATCGATCGATTCGCCCTGATGGGAGTTTCGGGAGGCGGCCCCCATGCGGCAGCATGCGCGGCTGTACTCGGGGACAGGGTTACAGCTCTTGCGATCGTTAGCGGTGTCGGGCCGCTTTCAGCCTCAGCAGCGATCAAAGGAATGACGCGCTCGAATAAGATTTTTACTGCTCTCCTACAACGTAAATCCTTTGTGTCACGGATAATCATCACCCTTGGCGTAGATGCGCTTTGTCGTTGGCCGGCGAGAGCCCTCAACTTCTGGTTGAAGCATCTTCCTCCATCGGACGCCGCCATCCTCTGTCGTCCGGATGTACGCGACATGGCTGAACTCGACGCGGCTCGCTCGCCGCGCTCCATAGGAAAGTCGGCTGCACAGGACTTCGAGCTGTTCGCCACAGATTGGGGATTTGACCTTGGCACCATCAAGGTTCCAGTAGATATATGGCAAGGCAGTGCTGACCTAAATGTACCACCACAACATGCTCGTCTTTTACAGGCAGCCATCCCTGGATCGGTGCTGCACGAAATCGTCGGTGAAGGCCACTTTATGATCATCGACCACATTGAGGAGATCAGCTCTGTATTGAAATGCGGGACGAAGCGCAGTATCGACGGATCGTAGAGCGCATCCCCTTTCAGCACACAAGGTAAGCTAGCGGTGAAGGTGCGTTGACGTTCATGGCTCGAGCGGTGTCGACGCACCCGCTGGGGGAATAGAGTCGTAGGCGTGCTACACCTGAGCGCTGGCGAGTGGGTGGTGCTGATGGTGCTCTCTTTTGTGTGGGCGCTGCTGGGCTACCGGCTCTCGGAGAACGACCGTCGGACCCTCGGCCGGACCCCGTGGGGGCTCCCTTCGGCGGTATGGGCGCTCTTCTGGTTCCTCTCCGTGGTGATCGGCCTGGTCCTGTACCTGATCGCCCACGCCGGGGGCACCCGGAGGGCCCACCAGCACATCGAGGCCCGACCGGGGACCGGACTGCCGGGGGCACGGCCACACACCGCCGCTGAGGCGTTCCCGGCTTATCCGCGACCGGCCAATGCGTGGGCACCTGGGGTGAATGATGAAAGCGATCCGGCCCCCGATTCGCATCTCCCGGTTCCCTCTGCTCCGGCAGGGCCTGCCCCTCCGCCGGCCTGGCACCCGGACCCGAGCGGTCGGTTCCACTACCGCTGGTGGAACGGGACGGAGTGGACCGCTCAGGTGTCGACAGACGGACACCCGCTCATCGACACCGATCCGGACCAGAGGATTGGGCCCTACTGATCCGTAGCGGCTGGGTCTTTATCATCGGGACCCTTTCTTCGGGTCCGGCGCCCCTGTGACGGGTCCGGCTCCCTACCTTGGCCGCTGGTCGGACCGATTCGGTCGGACCAGGCGTGACACCAAGCGGGCGTGGCCTATCTGAGAGAGTGTCTGCATGTTCGTGACCAACCACGTGCTCTCTGGTGTGCTGATCGGCCGAGGGCTGCGTCGATGGCCGGTGGCGGCGTTCGTAGCCGGGGTGGGATCGCACTTGGTGCTCGACGCCATCCCTCACTGGGGGTGCAACACCATGGTGGAGGGCGGATCTGAGCGGTTCCTGCGAGCGGCACGAACGGACGGGCTGTTGGGGTTGGCCGCCATCGGGGTGGCCACGCTGGCCGTGGACCGACGCGATCGTCCTGCCACCATGGCGGCCATGGCCGGGGCGGCTCTGCTCGATCTGGACAAGCCGTTCCTGCATTTCCTCGAGGTGAACCCGTTCCCGAAGCGGGTCATCCGCCTCCACATGAGGATACAAAACGAGTCGGAGGACCGGATGCCCAACGAGATCGTCTTCGGGGTGGTGTTCACGGCACTGGATGGATTGGTGACTTACCTCGGTCGTCGTGAGGGGACCCGTTCCACTGGATAGTTTCGCAATGGAGATGCCGGTCCGGACCGGCGGTCGACCAATAGTCGACACCAATCCATACCCATCACGTACTACTGAACGACCTGGCCATCCATCGGTTGGGGTTGAGATAATCCTTGTGCGAACACCGCTGCTTCGAGGTCAGCCGCTGCCGCTGATCGGCCAATCCCGAAGTACTGGAATCCGGCATCGATCACTGATTGCGGTTCGAATGCGTTTCGGGCGTCGATGAACATGTTTCCGTGGGTTTGACTCCTCAGTTCGGAAAGGTCCATATTGACGAACTCCGACCATTCGGTGGTCACGACGACGGCGTCTGCTGAACTCGCGGCACTGAGAGCGTCGGCGGCCAGTCGGAGTTCGGGGACCGACGGCATCGCTTTTACCATCGGGTCATATGCGGTGACAAAGGCGCCTCTTCCGATGAGCCGGCGAGCCACGTCCACCGCCGGAGCGTCCCGCAGATCATCTGTTTCTGGCTTGAATGCCAGCCCCAACAGCGTGATCCGAGTGCCGCGCAATGTTTTCAAATGGCCCAGCAAGCGTTCGACGACCAATTGGCGTTGGCGGTCGTTGACGCCGATGGTCGCTTCTAGGAGCTCGGGCCGATATCCGTAGTCACCTGCGGTACTGACCAGGGCCGAAAGGTCCTTCCCGAAACAGGATCCGCCCCATCCCAGACCGGCATTGAGGAACTGGCTGCCGATCCGACTGTCGAGCCCGATTCCGGCAGTGACATCCGCGACGTCCGCACCCACGAAGTCGCAGATTCTGGCGATCTCGTTGGCAAAACTAATTTTGGTGGCCAGAAAGGCGTTGGCGGCGTACTTGGTCATCTCTGCAGTCGCAAGTCCTGTCTTGAGCAAGGGGACAGAACCAGGCTTGGCTACTTGACCAGGGATCCTGCGGTCGAGGATGGGTTCATAGACAAGCGCCACCTCGTCGAGTGCATCCTTGTCATCGCTGCCGAGCACAACTCGATCAGGAAAGAGGAAGTCATGGACCGCGTTGCCCTCCCGAAGGAATTCCGGATTGGAGACGACGCTGAACAACTCGAGCCTCGGGCCGCTTCCGACAACGTCCTCGATCATCGATCCGAGCCAGTTTCCTGTTCCGATGGGCACAGTGCTCTTGGTGACGAACACGTGATGGTGCCTGAGGTTCGCCGCCAGCGAATGCGCGACCGACACCATGGCATCCATCTCCGGATGCCCGTCACGGCCGGGAGGAGTGCCGACACACACGAACACGATGTCGGAGTTGTCCATCGCTTCGGCGAAGTCGTCAGT
>FSZO01000162.1_pt1 | contig 10980 bp, 7 predicted proteins | sample 1638851 | NCBI WGS metagenome assembly FSZO01 (sample SAMEA3914813, study PRJEB12502) | metagenome | biome: forest; material: soil | place: Canada | collected 2011-07-07 | depth 0.3 m | reverse complement strand
CTCGTTGCGCGGACCGATGGGGTCGGGAGAGATCAGGCACACCCCCCCGTAGACGGCATAGGCCACCAGGCTGTCGCGGTGGAAGAACCACTGCTTGTCCGACCGGAGGGCGAAGTAGTCGAGGGTCGAGACGCCGTGGCGGCGCACGATGTCCCGGGCACGGAACTCGGCGGCCCGGCCGGAGGTCAGCCTGCGGTCCACCACCGGCCGGGTGAACAGGAACAAGGTGACGGCTACCAGCGACAGGCCGATGACCAGCAAGCTCGGGGCCACGAACCGGTCGGCCCGTCGGGGTAGGGGGATGGTGGTGATCCCCACCATGCGCTCCGACACCGCGGACAGCGCGGTCCACCACGGGATGCGGGCGTGCAGGTGGTCGCGGTCGATGTTGAGGAAGAGCTCGATCGAGGCCGTGGTGAGCAGGACGATGCCGACAGCACCGATGCCCAGGGCGATGAGCGCGGAGCGGAGGGACGACCAGTCCGACGCGGCCTGGAAGTGGCGCCGGTTGACCAGCAAGAGGACCAGCACGGCGATGGCGAACAGGGACTCCTCGAAGTCGGCTCCCGCCACCAGGTGCAAGACGATGGTGCCCGACAAGAGGACCACCGCCACCCGCCAGGTCCGCCGTTGCCCCCGGAGGATGCCCCGCCCCAGGGCGACGAGGGCCAGCCCGGCCATGGCGATCAGGGCCCCGGCGGCCACGCTGGCCCGGAGGGGCAGGAACTGGAGCACCACGTGCAGCCGGCCACGCAGCGGCGGGGTGACGGCATCGAGGAGGTCGACGACTCCGGCGAAGAGGATGGCGGCGGAGGCCCAGCGGCGCACCCGCCGGGCGCGGCGGTGGGCCTTGCTCAGATCGGGCGCCGCAGGCCACGACGACCCCATCGGGTAGGAAGCCACCAGGGACGGGTGCAGGGCTCCGACCCGGCGCCTGGGGGCCACCACGCGTTCCAGGGCGCTGGGCGAGCGGGTCTCGTTGCTGGCCAGGAGGAGCCGGACGTGCAGCTCGGCGCCGGTCTCGAGCTCCACCCAGCTGGCCCACTGCTTGTGGACGTAGACCGGCGGCAGGCCCAGCCGGGCCCTCCGCTCCTCGACGACCTCTCCGTTGGCACCCACATTGGCGTAGAACCCCACCCCGAGGTTGGTGAGCTCGGACTGGAACGTGGCTGCGGTGATCAACCCGGCGTACCCGCGGCCCACCAGGCGGCGAGCGGCGTCCCGGGCGGCGTCGTTGGCCCCTGCTTCCGAGCGCACGGCGTCCAGGGCCCCGCCACCGAGGATCGACCACATCCGGCGGCTCAACAGGCCGAGGACGACGGCCAGCACCACCAGGACGACCAGGGTCACCAGCGCCGCCACCAGGACCTGGTCCACCGGATCGGCCTGGCGGGCGTGGCGGATGGCCTTGGCCGGCAGGCCCGACCCCAGATGTCCGAGGACCCATGGCGTCGCCGCCACCCGCAGGAGGGCGGCGACGCCGAAGGGCACCAGTAGCCACCAGGCGTACCGTCCCACCCGCCGGTACAGCGTGCGGGAGACCACGAACCTCGAGAGGCAGGACGGGTCGCTCAGTCGACTGAGCCCGACCAGCCACGGGGCGTCGTCGGCCGACTGGGCGGCCAGGGACCGCCATCCGCGCCCCGCCGCCGAGTGACCGACGACACCGGGCTTGGCATCGGCCGCCGGATCGAGCTCCGTCTCGGGGCCGCTGCAGCCGGGAGCGTAGGCGTGCTCACCCGGCTCGACCCGGACCACCCGGACCCCGGTGGCGGTACGGAGGTGGAGGTCGATCGGCCCGAGCTGCTCGACCCCCGTGGCGGCGGCGGCCGCGATCATCTCCGGGTCGGTGTCATGGCCGGGCTCGTGAGTCCCGGTCTGGCGGATGACCCTCCGCTCGTCCAGGGCCAGAAACCGGATGAGCGCGTCGCGCAGGACCAGATGGGCCGCCATCGACCGGTCGGCCTCGTCGAGGGGCGAGCTGCACCCGGTGAAGTCGAAGAGGTTGCCGGCGATGACCAGCACCCCGGGCCCGTCCCAGGTATCGAGGGCGCGGGCCAACTCGGTGCTGGCCGCGGTGGTCGAGGCGGTGGCGTCCGGCGTGAGCAACAGGTCGCTCACCACCATGACCCGTCGTCCGAGGGCCACGTCGACGCGGACGGTCCCGGGCTCGGGCGAGAACGGGGCCGCCCCGCTCCGGGTGGTCACCGCATCGGGGCTCGCTCCGTTGGGAGAGTGGGTGGTCACGGTCACGGCCCCTCCATCGTAGAGGGAGGGCGGCGGTAGGCTGAGGCACGTCGAGGCGGAGCGGTGCCCACCGCCCGCCGTGAGCAGATCGAGGAGCGATGCCCGAAGAAATACCAGGTGGGCGGCGGGGTCCCGCCCCGGTGCCGGGTATTGCCACCATCGAGGACTACCTCACCGAGGACTGCCTCCCCCCGCCCTGTCTCGACCGCCATGTGCGGCGCCTTTCGGCGACCGCCGGCGACGACGAGTGAGCGGAGGCGGTGGCCCACCGAACTGGGCATGGCGGAACGGCCCCCTGGGGGCGCCCGGGGAGGCCGTGGTGTTCGATGTCGACGGCGTGCTCTCCGATGCGGTGGGTCGCCAGCACTTCATCGAGCGGGGCCGGCGCGACTGGGACGCCTTCTTCGAGGCGTGCGGCGACGACCCGGTGATCGGCGAGGTGGCCCGTGTGCTCGAGCTGCTCGACCCCCGGCTGCAGGTGGTCCTTTTGACCGGGCGACCGATGCGGGTCCAGCCCCAGACCCTTGGATGGTTGGAGCGTTACGGGCTGCGATGGGACTTGCTGGTCATGCGGTCCCGCGGGGACTACTCCCAGGTCACCTCGTTCAAACGCGACACGGTGGCCGAGTTGCGGGCGTTCGGCTTCGAGCTCCGACTGGCCTTCGAGGACGATCCCAGCAACTTCGCCATGTTCCATGCCGAAGGCGTCCCCTGCGTGTACATCCACTCCGGCTACTACGACTGACCGGCGATCAGGGCGACCCGGCTGTCCCGGACCGTTCGCCACCGGGCCAGCCACCAGCCGACGCCCACGGCCAGAACCGAGGCCACCTCAACGGGCAGGTCCCCGTACCGGACGTAGAGCGTGGTCCCCGTGCGGCGGGACAGGGTGGCGAACACGACCTGGCGGGAACCGAGCACCGAGCGCTGCCGGAGCACACCGCGGTTGGTGACCGCGGTGCTGTACCCGGTGGGAGCGGCCTGGAGCAGGTCGCGGCCCTGTTGCACCGCCTGCACCTCGGAGGCGGCGATCTCCTGGGCGGGGACCTGGTCAGTGGCGTACGACGAGGTGTTGGTGGGGACGACGAGCAACTGGGCGCCGGCCCGGACCGTCGAGCGCCCCCGGTCGGCGTAGAAGACCTCATAGGACACCAGGGCCCCGAGGGAGCCGGCCGGTGTGGCCAGCAGGCCGGTGCCGTGCCCGGGCACGGCGTCGAGGGGGACTGACGACAGGTTGGCCAGGTGGGCGAAGAACGACCGGAACGGGACGTACTCGCCGAAGGGCACCCGGTGGACCTTCTCGAAGCGCGACACCAGGGCCCCGTCCGGCCCGAAGGCCACCACCTCGTTGCGAAAGGCGCGGTCCGACACCACCTCGGTCACCCCGACGACCAGCGTGGTGTGCAACGACCGGGCCTCGCCGGCCAGCACCGGCTCCTCGGACGATTCGTCCAACGCGGTGTCGAGCGAGACGACGTCCTCGGGCCACAGCACGAGGTCGGGGGCTGTCCCGTGGTCGAGGTGCTGCATCTCAGCGGTGGCGGCGTTCTGGGCGGCCAGCACCACCCGGGGGTCGATCTGCGACTTGCGGAAGCCACGGGCCCCCCCGCCCTGGACGGCGGCCGTCGTCACCGCTCCCCGGGACGGCCCGCCGTCCGGAGCATGGTCGGCGATGAGCACCAGCCCCGCCAGGCCGCCGACGGCGAGGACGCCCACCAGGGCCATCGTGCCCGAACCGCCCATCGTCCGGTCCCCCGCGGCCCGGGCTCCACACCCGACGAGGGCCGCCACCCCGACCCCGCCGGCGTAGACGGCGAAGGTCAGACCCAGGGGTCCGCCTAACCGGGCCACGCCGAGCACCGGGCCACCGGCCTGACCGAGGAAGACCCCGCCGATGGGCAGGCCGCCGAACGGCCAGCTGGTGCGGGCCGCCTCGGCCAGGGCCATCGCCGCCGGGAAGGCCAGTGCCCGGGCCGCCATCGGGCGGGAGGGGACGGCCAGGCAGGCCACGGCCCCGAACAGGGCCTCGAGGGCGATGAGCGCCACGGCCCCGGCCAGGGTGAACGAGCGTGCCCACATCAGCCCCGGCCCGTAGCAGCCCAGTCCGGCCAGCCATCCCGCCCACAGCCGGGTCCGCGGACGGAGGCCGCCCAGCCGCCACCACAGGAGACCAGCGGCGGGGAAGCCGAGCGCCCACCATCCCCACGGCGGGAGGGTCAGGGCCAGACCGACCCCCGCCGCCAGTGCCGGCAGTGCCACCCGGCCCCGCCGGGGAGCGACCGTCCGGTCCCGGCGGTGGGCGGTGGTCACGGCGTGGTCGCCGTGCCGGTTCCCGTGGTCAGGCCGGCGAGGACGTGACGGGCGGCGTGGCGTTCCGAGCCGATGCAGGCGGGGATACCGACGCCTCGCAGGGCCGCCCCGGCCACCGCCACCGTGCCCAGTGCGGCCAACGACTGTTCGACCTGTCCCACCCGGACGAGGTGGCCCACCTCGTACTGGGGAAAGGCGGCGTCCCACCGGGTGACGATGGCCTGGAGCGGGACACCCTGCAGCCGGACCAGGACGGTCAGCTCGCCCAGCACCGAGGCGACGAGCTCGTCGTCGTCGAGGGCCGTATGCCGCTCGTCTCCGAAGCGGCCGACCGACACCCGGATCAGTTCGTCCCCGCTCCGGGCCAGGTGGGGCCACTTCCTCCCGAGGTAGGTGACGCCGGTGGTCAGCGTCGGCTGGCCGTCGACGGTGGAGGTGCGGGGGACGAGGAACCCGGTGCCCCGGAGCGGGGCACCGAGGGCACCCACCGGCAGGGCCAGGGTGATCACGCCCACCGAGCTGTAGGTGATGGCCCCGAGCAGGCCGGCGGCCTCGGGGGCGACGGGCGCCAGCAGGCCGGCGGCCTCGGGGGCGGGCACGGCCAGGACCAGCCCGTCGACGTCCAGGGTGGTGGTGGGAGCCTCCACCCCCGGCCCCGTTCGTCTCAGGGAGAGGCTCCAGTTCGCGGTCGGGTTGTGGCCCGCCCGGCCGCCGTCCTCCCGCCCGACGGAGTCCACGGCCACCCCGGTGTGGATGGACACGCCGCGTCCGACCAGGGCGTCGGCCAGCAGGGCGGCCAGGCTGGCTGTCCCACCGGGCAGCGACCAGAACACCGGAGAGGAGCTGCCCGCGGCATTGCCGGCGAAGGCCGTCGTCGCCTGTCGGGAGGCCCGCCCCAGGCTGCGCATGAGGCTGCCCGCTTGATGGGAGGCGGCGATGAGGACCGGAAAGGTCGCGGCCGCGCTCAGCTCGCCCACGCCCCCGGCGTGGATGCCGCCCACCAGGGGGTCGACCAGCCGCTCGACGACCGTCGTCCCCAGCCGTTCGCCGACGATGGCCCCGACGGACCGGTCGCCGGAGACGGCACCGGGCCGGTGGGGCGTGACCAGGTCCAGGCCAGGTCGGACCACCTCGAACGGGCCGAGGATGCCCGAGCGCACCAGCGGCCACCACCGGGTGGGGACACCCAGGTGCAAGCCGGCCGGCATCATCCGCAACCGCCCCCTGGCCCAGATCGAGGCTCCGGACGCGCCCACCGGGACCAGCGACCCGGTCAGGCCCAGCTCTGCGCACAGGCCGGTGGCCTCGGGCCGGCGGGCCAGGAAGGCGTCAGCGGCCAGGTCGACCATGCGCCCGGCCAGCTCGGCCGACTCGAGCTTACCGCCCACCCGGTCGCTGGCCTCGAACACGTGGACCTCGGGCGCGGCCACCTCGGACGCCCCACCACCCGACGCCCCACCACCCGACGCCCCGCCCACCAGCTCCCAGGCCGCGGCAAGACCGGCGATGCCCGCCCCGACCACGGCGACGATCGGGTGAGCGGGCCCGGTCACGCCGCCCGGCTCACGCGGAGAGTGCCGGGGAGGCTGCCCGTTCCACCACGCCGGCCAGGATGGCCACGAAGCGCGGATCGTCGTTCAGCGATGTCGTGCGGGCGAAGGCCAGGCCCGCCGCTCCGGCCACCCGCCGGGCCTCGATGTCGAGGTCGTAGAGGACCTCGAGATGGTCGGAGACGAACCCGACCGGGCACACCGCCACCGCGGTGGCACCCCCGTCTCCGGCCCGCCGTATCTCGCCGAGCAGATCGGGCCCCAGCCAGGGGTCGGACGTGCGCCCGGCGCTCTGCCATGCCACCGACCAGGTCAGGCCGGGTTCCCGGTCCAGTCCGAGGATGTCGGCGATGTCGGCCGCCGACTCCGCCACCTGGTCGGGGTAGGGATCCCCGTCGGCCACGACCCGGACGGGGAGGCTGTGGGCGGTGAAGAAGACCGCCACGTGGCGGCGTCGGTCGGCCTCGATGGTGTCCAGCGCGGTCTGCGCCCGGTCGGCCAGCAGGTCGGCGAGCCCGGGGGCCCGATGCCACGACGGGACGCCGGTGCATTCGAGCGGGGGAGTGGCGCCCGCCGCGGCGTCCGCTGCCCGCGAGAGGTACTCCCCCGACCCGAGGGAGGACTGATGCGGGGTGAGCACCATGCAGACCACGTGGTCGACCCCGGCGGCGGCCAGCTCGCCCATGCCTTCCTCGATGGTGGGGGAGACATGCTTGGCCCCGTAGCGCACCAGGTAGCGGCTCGGTGCCCGCGCTTCCAGGGCACCGGCGAGACCGTCCACCTGGGCCCGGGTCCGCGCGGTCAGGGGCGAGGTCCCCCCGATCGCCTGGTACCGGTCGACCAGGTCGTCGAGGAGCGGGGGCGGGGGCGGGCGACCCCTGCGGATCGCGGTATAGAACGGCTCGATGTCCGCCACCGTCGCCGGGGTCCCGTGGGCCATGACCAGCACGCCGACCGGTCCCCTCCCCGAGGGGGTCACGACGCCGCCTCGGCCGGGGCCACGACAGCGGTCCTGGTCCCGGACCCGGGTCGACCCGGGGTCATGTCCCGGACACCCCGGCTCGGCCTTCGGCATGGACCAGCTGGACCACCTGCTCGAGGATGGCCGGGTCCGTCTCGGGTAGGACGCCGTGCCCGAGGTTGAAGATGTGGCCCGGCCGGGTGCCGGCCCGGGCCAGGACCTCGCGGGTCTCGGCCTGAGCCACCGGCCAGCTCCCGAGGCACTGGGCAGGGTCGAGGTTGCCCTGTACGGCGAGGTCCGGTCCCACTCGGCGCCGGGCCTCGTCGAGGGGCACCCGCCAGTCGATGCCCACCACCCGGCTCCCGGCGGTGGCCATGAGCGCCAGTAGCTCGCCGGTACCGACCCCGAACAGGATGGTGGGTATGCCGGGGTGGGACTCGTCCAGCTCGGCGAAGAGGCGGCGGGTGGCCGGCAGCACCAGGGCCTCGTAGTGGCGCGGGGTGAGGATGCCGGCCCAGCTGTCGAAGACCTGCACCGCGGAGGCCCCGGCGTCCAGTTGCGAGCGCAGCGAGGCAAGGGCCAGATCGGTGAGGCGTTCCACCAGCCCGTGCCACACCGCCGGCTCCCCGTGCATCAGCGCCTTGACCCGGGTGAAGTTCTTGGAGGGGCCGCCCTCGACCAGGTAGCTCGCCACGGTGAAGGGACCCCCGGCGAACCCGATCAGCGGGACCTCGAGCGATTCGGCCAGGATCCCGATCGCCTCGATGACATAGGGGGTGTCGAGCTCGGGCTCGAGGGGGCGCAGGCGGGCGAGGTCGTCCTTCCCGCGGAAGGGCTCGGCCACCACCGGACCGGTCCCCGGGGCCACGTCCACCCCGAAGCCGATGGCCGCCACCGGCACCACGATGTCCGAGAAGAATATGGCCGCGTCGGTGCCGTAGCGATCGACGGGCTGACGGGTCAGCTCGGCCACCAACTCGGGCCGGCCGATGGCGTCGAGGATGCTGCCCGGGCCGCGGGCGGCACGGTACTCGGGGAGGGAGCGCCCCGCCTGGCGCATGAACCAGACCGGGACCCGGTCCACACCCTGTCCCCGGCATGCCCGGATGAAGGGGGCCTCGTCGAAACGTCGGGGTGTCAGCGCGTCCACGTGTTCGTCGGGCCGGTCAGCCGAGCGCCGACGGGGATCGGCTCGGTGTTCCGTCATCCCCGGTTGCCGCGACGGCAGGAGCAGCCATGGCCACAGTGTACGAGAGCCGACCGGGGAGGCAGCGACGGCGCCTCCGGTCGCGTGCCTGGCGTGCGGGGCATACAATCGAGGGTTCCCTGAGCAGGCGGAGGCAGTCCGATCGGAGGTGGGGTGGAAGCAGAACGCCAGGCTGAGCAGGAGTTCGTCGACCTGGCCTACGCCCGCCTCGATGACATGCGGAGCGATGCCAACGCCATGATGGAAGGGGTGCTGGACCTCGGCCGGGGCGGGACCTTCCAGTCGCGCACCGAGCGGGACGTGGTCGTCCGCACCAGCCTGGCCCGGCTCGAGCAGCTCGACATCGGGGACCAGGCCCTCACCTTCGGGCGGATCGACCGGGTCCGGGACGACGCCACCGGGGCCACTCCCGGAGCCGTGCCTCCGGCGGCCGACCCCGAGTCGGCCACCGAGACCTTCCACATCGGGCGCCTGGCCATCCACAGCGCCGACCACGACCCGCTGGTGGTCGATTGGCGGGCTCCCATCGCCGAGCCCTTCTACCGGGCCACCGGCCGGGACCCCCAGGGCCTGGTCCTCCGCCGCCACCTGGCGCTCGAGGGGCGCCGGGTGGTTGGGGTGGAGGACGAGCGCTTCGCCGGCCCCGGAGGGTCGCCGGTCGAGGACGGGACCTCGGCCGACCCCGCCCACGACCCGGCCGACAGTGACGGTGACGGGGGCGAACTGATCGTCAGCGACCTCCCCATTGGCGGCCCGGCGGCGTTGCTGGCCGCCCTGGACCGGGCCCGATCGGGCCGGATGACCGACATCGTGTCCACCATCCAGCGCGAGCAGGACGAGATCATCCGCGCTCCGCTGAGCGGGGTCCTGGTCGTGCAGGGGGGGCCGGGCACCGGGAAGACGGCCGTCGCCCTCCACCGGGCCGCCTACCTGCTCTACACCCACCGGTTCCCGCTCGAGCGCCAGGGCGTGCTGGTGGTCGGCCCCAATCCGCTGTTCCTCCGCTACATCGAACAGGTGCTCCCGTCCCTGGGGGAGACCGGGGTGACCCTGTCCACGGTGTCGGGCCTGGTTCCCGAGATCCATCCTGCGGAGAACGGTCCGGCCGACGTGGCCCGGCTGAAGGGGGATGCCCGGATGGCCAGGGTCATCGCCGGTGCCGTCCGTACCCGTCAGCGCGGGCTGGCTGCGGACGTGGCGGTCCCCTACGGGGCCCTGGTCCTCCGCCTCACGGCCGAGGACAGCCGGCGCATCGTCGACATGGTGCGCCGCCGCCCGGGCCCCCACAACGCCCGGCGCCGCCTGGTGGAACAGGGAGTGGCCCAGCTGCTGGCCGACCGGGCCCGCCTCAGCCAGCAGACCTTGGGGGCGGAACTGGCCGCCACCGTCCGTGCCTTCCCCGGGTACGAGGACCCCTCGGAGCTGGAGGACGACGCGTTCGATATCGAGGATTTCTCCCGCAAGGTCCGACGGGTGCCGGAGCTGGCCGAGGCCCTCGACCGGATGTGGCCACGGCTCTCGCCCCACGAGTTGCTCCACGACCTGTTCGGAGCCCCACCGCTCATCGCCGCGGCCGGCCGCGGTGTGCTCTCCCCCGAAGAGCAGCGCCTGTTGGAGCGCCCCCGTTCGGCATCGTTCGAGGACGTCCCCTGGACTCCGGACGATGCCGCCCTGGTGGACGAGGCCCGCGCCCTGTTGGGCCCCCGGCAGGGCCACGTGGACGACGGGGTGCGCAAGTACGGGCACATCGTGGTGGACGAGGTACAGGACCTCTCACCCATGCAGCTCCGGATGCTCACCCGCCGCTCCCTGTCGGGGTCGATGACCGTGGTCGGCGATATCGCCCAGGCCACGGCTCCGTGGGCACCGGCCTCGTGGAGCGACATCACCGCGCACCTGCCGGGGAAGCGACCGATCCGGACCGTGGAGCTGACGGTGAGCTACCGGACACCGGCCGAGGTGCTGGCGGTGGCGGCCCGGGTGCTGGCGGTGGCGGCCCCCGAGCTGACCCCACCCTCGCCAGTGCGGCGCACCGGCGAGGAGCCCCGCATGATCGCGGTGCGAGACGCCGCCGGGTCCCTCCGAGGGGCCACACCCGGGGACTTGGCCCGACGGGTGGCCGAGGTGGCCGGCGAGGAGGCCGCCGCGGTCAAGCCCGGCCGGGTGGCCGTCCTGGCCCCGGAATCGCTGTTGCCCCTATTGGCCGGGGCCATGGCCGCCGATGGCCTGGCCGTGGTGGATGCCCGCGACCTGCGCAAGGGGGGACTGGCCGAGCCGCTGGTACTGCTGGCCGCCGACGCCACCAACGGGCTCGAGTTCGACTCGGTGGTGGTGGTGGAGCCAGGGCTCATCGCCGGCGAGACGGCGCGGGGGTTGCGTACCTTGTACGTGGCCCTCACCCGGCCGACCCAGCGGCTCGCCGTGGTCCACCTGGCTCCGCCCCCTGCCGCCCTGGACGGGGCGCCCCGGTCTGACACCTGACCCAGGGCCGGGGCCCGCCCGGCACGAGGCGCCGGCCCCCGTTCCGGCACCGGGAGCCTTGTGACTCCGTGAACAAGCCTCGTGACTCTGTGAACAAGACGCGGGAATGAGTTGGCCTACCCCGTTGAGAATGGGCTAAAACTACGGCGTGACTCAGGCCCTCGCCGCAGATCCGGCGGTTACCTCGAACCGACGCCACCGACCGGACAAGCCGTCCATGCTGG
>FSZO01000087.1_pt1 | contig 11319 bp, 12 predicted proteins | sample 1638851 | NCBI WGS metagenome assembly FSZO01 (sample SAMEA3914813, study PRJEB12502) | metagenome | biome: forest; material: soil | place: Canada | collected 2011-07-07 | depth 0.3 m | reverse complement strand
GCCGTGCGGGACTTGAACCCACGACCCCTTGCGTGTCATGCAAGTGCGCTACCAACTGCGCCAACGGCCCGTAGCGGGCGAGGTTACCACCCGGCTCATTCGACCAGCTTTCCCACCCGACATGCGTGGTCGACCGGGCCGCTCCTCAAGGGGTCGAGGCAGGCAGCGCAGGCGTCATCCGCTCGATGGCTCCCCAGCCTCCGAATTCGTGGTGGCGCTCGAGTTGGACACGGTGGCCACCCCGCAGCCCGAACAGCCGCTTGGCCAGCAGAAGATAGACGGCGATGGCCACGTTGATGATCAGGGTCACCACCTTGAACACGCTCACGCTCAATGCCAGCTCGTAGACCTCGAAGGGGATCAGCGCCACCGTGGCCACCAAGGTCACGTACTCGGCCCACCGCTTGGACAGCCACAAGCCGACCATCTCGGTCGCCTCCAATGCGGCGTAAGCGGTCACCAGCAGCCCCAGCTGGACCAGCCGGGCCGGCGAGTACTTGAACGCCTTCCCCAGGTAGCCGAGCACCCCACGCACCTGCGACTCACCCGGCGTGGTCCCGGACAGGTCGTCCATGACGTTGACGTAGTCGCGGTGGAGTGCCGCATCGTGGCGAGCGAAGGTGTAGAGCACGACGGCCAGGGCGATGAGCACCACCACGTGGACGGCCCGGTCGACGGCGATGAGCCGGAGCACGTAGCGGTCCCGCAGCATCGGGCCGCGGGCTGGAAGCTCGATCTCGTCCCGAGCGGGCACCCGCCGGCGGGTAGGTTCGGGTGGAGGTTTGCCCGAAAGCCAGGCGTCACATCGGAGGCAGCGGTACCAGCGGATCCCGTCCTTTTCGCGGACGAGGGCGGCGTCATCCGCGGTCACCTCGGCGGCATCGGTGCCCACCAGGGCATGCCCCTTCCAACCGCAGGTCAGTAACTCGTAGAAATTGTCCGGCCGCCGCTTACGTCGCACCCTCGCACCCTACGCGCGGGGGTGACGCCATCGGCATCGACTGCCCGGGCTGGTGCCGATGGATATCCCTCACCGAACCATCTGACCCTGCGGCAGTTTGGAGGCGGCGGGCGGAATCGAACCGCCGTACGGGGCTTTGCAGGCCCCTGCCTAAACCACTCGGCCACGCCGCCGCGGCGTCCAGGGATCCTACCCTCCTCGTCGGGATGGTTGAATCTGTCCATGAGGATCGGAATCATCGCACCGCCCTGGACCCCCATCCCTCCCCTGCTGTACGGCGGGATCGAACTGGTGGTGGATCAACTCGCCCGCGGGCTCCAGGGCGCGGGGCACGATGTGATGCTCTTCGCCACCGGCGACTCGACCTGCCCGGTACCCACCCAATGGGTGCTCCCGGCGGCCGAGGGCATGAGGATCGGCATGGCCGTACCCGAGCTCCGCCACGTCATCCACGCCTACGACGCGGTGGCCGACTGCGATATCGTTCACGACCACACCGTGATGGGCCCGTTCTACAGTGACCGCTATCCCGACCTACCGGTAGCCACTACCATCCATGGTCCGTTCAACGAGGAGCTGTCCGACCTCTACCGGGTCAACGCCGAACGGGTTCCCATCGTGGCCATCTCCCACGCGCAGCGCCGGACCGCACCCGACATCCCCATTGCCCGGGTCATCCACCACGGCGTCGACGCCTCGCAGTTTCCGGTGGGCGACGGCACCGGCGACAGCGACGGCCCCTACGTGGTGTTCCTCGGCCGCATGGCAGCCGACAAGGGGGCCCATCGAGCCATCGCCATCGCCCGAAAGGCCGGCATCCGGATCCTCCTGGCCGCCAAGATGCGGGAGCCCTGGGAGATGCAGTACTTCTCCGAGATGGTGGAACCCCTCCTCGGGGGCGATGCGCATTACCTGGGTGAGGTGTCCCACGAGCGGAAGCTCGAACTGTTGGCCGGGGCATCGGCCCTGCTGTTCCCCATCCGCTGGAACGAGCCGTTCGGCATGGTCATGATCGAATCAATGGCCTGCGGCACACCGGTGCTTGCCTTCCCCGAGGGGGCGGCGCCCGAGGTGGTCGACGATGGCCGCACCGGGTTTCTGTGCGGGGACGACGCGGCCATGGTCGACGCCATCAACCGGCTGCACGAGCTCAAGCGCAGTGACTGCAGGGCCGCGGTGGAGGGGTACTTCTCGACCGACCGGATGGTCGCCGAGCACATCGAGCTGTTCGAGTCGATGCTCGCCTGACCGGGCCCGAGCCGAGGACCTCGCCGCGACCCGCTCTCGGAGCCACGACCCGAGGTCAGGTCCTGCGGCCGAAGACCACCTTGGCCACCACAGTGACGAGAGCCACCACGATCACTGTCTTGACCACGAACGCGATCACGCCGGCGATGAAGCTGAACAGGGCGAACGCCACGACGATGGCGATCACGCCGCCACCGACGATCAGCGCTCCGTCGAACAGACTCAGTCCACTGTGTTGCTCATCGGCCACCTCTCCAGGGTAATCGACCCGGGTGGACATTGTGTCGTCGCCGGGCGAGATGCGGATGGGCCACCCCTGCCTGGGCAGTGGTACGGTCCGCCCGTGTCCCTGCGCGCCCGCCGACAGGCGCTGATCGAGCGCACCGATCTCCAGGGGGATGCCTTCTGCCGGGCGTTCGCCCGCGCCGCCGACGAGTGGCTGACCGGTCTGTTCGAACGGGCCACCGACGGTGACGGCCGCAACCTCGCGCTGCTGGCCGTCGGCGGCTACGGGCGAGGCGAGCTGTGCCCGTTCAGCGACCTCGACGTGGTGCTGATCCACAAAGGCCACAAGGGCTTCTCGACCACGGCGGACAGGATCTGGTACCCGGTCTGGGACGACGGGATCTCCCTCGACCACAGCGTGCGCCGACCCGGTGAGGTTCTGGACCTGGCGTCCGAAGACCTCCGGGTGGCACTCGGCCTGCTCGACGCCCGAGTGGTGTGCGGTGACCGCAAGGTGGCCGAGCCGGTCCTGGAGGGGGCGCTCGACCGGTGGACCAAACAAAAGCCGCCTTGGTTGGGGGTGCTCGCCGACCTGGTGGCCGAGCGCCACCGGTCCAACGGGGACGTCGGGTTCCTCCTCGAGCCGGACCTGAAGGAGTCCCACGGCGGACTACGCGACGTGGCGGCCCTCACCGCGATGATGCTGGCCGTGCCGGTGCTCGCCGACTATGTGGACACGGTGGCCATCGACGACGCCCGGGCCGAGCTGACCACGGTCCGGGTGGAGCTCCACCGTCGGGCCGGTCGCCAGCAGAACCGCCTGCTCCTCCAGGAGCAGGACCAGGTGGCACGGGCCCTCGGCAATCCTGATACCGACGTCCTACTCAGAAGCGTTGCCGCCGCAGGCCGGACCGTGGCCTGGGAGGGGGACGACGCCTGGCGCCGCCGTGGGGCATGGTCCCGGGCCCTCGCCTCCGGGCGCAGCAGGCGGAGAACGGGCCGGAGGCAGTCCGGGGAGGGAGAGCCGGACGTCATCATGCAGTCCGGGGACCCCGACATCGGCGTGACCGAGGACGAAGTGGTCCTGGCCGCCAACGCCGACTTGACCGGCGACGCCTCGCTCTCGCTGCGGCTGGCCGCAGTGGCGGCGGAAAAGAACCTCCCCATTGCCCGGGACGCCCTCAATCTGCTCGGGCGCAAGGCCCCGGATGCGCCGACGCCGTGGACAGAGGAACTACGGTCCACCCTGGTCCGGGTGCTGGCTACCGGCCCACCGGCGATCGCCGCTCTCGAGGCGCTGGACCAGCGCCACCTGCTCGAGCGCTACCTCCCCGAGTGGGGGTCGGTACGAAACAAACCCCAGCGCAACCCCTACCACCGGTTCACCGTGGATCGCCACCTGCTGGAGGCGACCGCCAACGCCGCCACCCTGGCGCACCGGGTCGGGCGGCCCGACCTGTTGTTGGTGGGCACCTTGCTCCACGACATCGGCAAGGGATCTCCCGGAGACCACACCGACGTAGGCGTCTTCCTGGTGGCCGACATTGCCACGCGGATGGGATTCGCCCCGGACGATGTCGACACCCTGGTCAGATTGGTCCGCCTGCACCTGCTCCTCCCGGACAGCGCTACCAGGCGTGACCTCGACGACCCCGCCACCGCCAGGCGGGTGGCCGACGAAGTGAAGACCCGCAGCACACTCGAGCTCCTGGCCGCCATGACCGAAGCGGACAGCCTGGCCACGGGACCGTCGGCCTGGGGACCGTGGAAGGCCGGACTAGTGGCCGATCTGGTGGAGCGCACCCGACGGCTGCTGGACGGCGAGCCGGTCGCTCCCCCCACGCCGTGGATCACCGATGCACTGCGGGTGACCATGGAGGCCGTCCGCAGCCACGGGACGCCCGCGCTGTCCATCAACGTGCCCACCGTGACCGTGGTGGCGCCAGACCGCTCCGGGCTGTTGGCCGAGGTGACCGGCGTACTGGCCCTCCACGGCCTCAATGTGCGGTCCGCCACCGTGGCCGGCGAGGAGGGTGTGGCCGTCGAGATCTTCACCGTCGAACCGTCGCGGGGACGGTGGCCGGCGGCGGCACGCCTCTCCGATGACCTGACCGCCATCATGCGGGGCACCCTCTCCATCGACACCCAGCTGGAGGAACGGGCCCGCACCTACCGAAATGCCCGGAAGGCAACCCGTCCCCAGCTGGTCTCCACCCGAGTGACCGTGGACAACAACGCCTCGGCCACCGCCACCGTGGTGGAGGTTCGGGCCGAGGACGTGGTCGGCCAGCTCCACCGGATCACCCTGGCCCTGGCCGCGTGCCACCTCGACGTGATCTCGGCCAAGGTGTCCACCTTCGGGGCTGCCGTGGTGGACGCCTTCTATGTCCGCGGTCCCGACGGCGCCAAGGTCACCGATCTGGCTACCATCGCCCAGCTCGAGGTGTCCATCGCCGGGCACGTGGAGACGTCCAACCACGACTGAGCAGTCGTTCCTGCTCTACCCATGGCCAGCCCATGGCAAGAATCGCTCGGATCTGCCACCAATCGGCCACTCTGCGCGGTAGATTGCACAGAGAGAGGGATGCCGGGTACTCACGCACATTCGAGATCGCCGCAGGCGGATGCAGCGCCAAAGGGCGGACGCGGCTGGCTCATGGCCATCGCCGTGGGTGTCGTCGCCGTGGTCGGCGTGGCCGTCGCCGCCGTGAACCTGCACACGGACCGGCCCGGGGCCGCAGCCACTCCTCCACCGGCCCGCGAGGTCGGGGCCAGTTCCCAGTCCGGACCCCTCACCGTGCTCTCGGTGACCCCGGCTGCCGGCTCGACCTTGGTGCCCAGCGATGCCACCGTGTCCGTTCGATTCTCGCTCCCGCTCGGGAGGAGATCGGCGTTGCCGACACTCAGCCCCCCGGTGCCCGGCACCTGGCAGGTGACCACTCCAGACACTCTCACCTTTGTGGCCGCGGCACCGCTGGTTCCCTCGTCCACCGAGACGGTCACCGTCCCGGCCGGCATCGTGGCGACCAGCGGGAAGACCCTCGACCAACCGGCCTCCTCTCAGTTCAGCGTGGCTGCCGGCACCACGCTACGCCTGCAGCAGTTGCTGGCCCAACTCGGTTATCTGCCCGTTACCTTCGTACCGGCCGGACCCCTGAGCGCTCCGCAGGAGGCGGCCCAAGCCCAGGAGGGCTCGTTCACCTGGCGGGGCAACGAACCGGCCACGCTGACCAGCCTGTGGACGGTGGGCACACCCAACCAGATCACCACAGGCGCAGTCATGGCATTCGAGTCCGACCACAACCTGAAGACCGACGGGAACGCCGGTCCGGCCGTCTGGGAGCAGCTGCTGGCCGATGCTTCGGCCGGTACCACCAGTCCCAACCCCTACGACTACGTGTACGTGTCCCAGTCGCTCCCCGAAACCACCACCGTCTACAGCAATGGGAACGTCGTGTACACGACCAGGGCGAACACCGGGGTGGCGGGGGCGGCGACGGCCCCGGGCACGTTCCCCGTCTACCTCCGCTACAAGGTCACGACGATGAGCGGCACCAATCCCGACGGCTCCAAGTACGTCGACCCGGGCATTCCCTGGGTCAGCTATTTCAATGGCGGAGATGCCCTCCACGGGTTCGTGCGCGGCAGCTACGGCTACCCGCAGAGCGACGGGTGCGTGGAGATGCCTCCGGCCAACGCCGCCATCGTCTTCCCCTTGACCCCGATCGGAACGCTGGTCACTGTCTCCACCTGATCTGGCCGGTGACGGCATCCGGCTCGCCGGCCGGACGTCGAACCGGATGCCATGGGAATAAATCTCACTCCAAGTGTGGAGTTACCTACGTAACGCGGTTATTGTGTGCTCAGGGTTGCGGATCGAAGGACTTTGGAAATGGCCAGGAGACGCCGGTCCTCGGGAGGATCACCAATGGACCACCAACGACAGGCGGAGGACGACATGGTTGAGGCGCTGGCGGGGCCCGTACCCACCGAGGTGGCGGGCACGGTGGCGGCATCACTGGTCGGATCGCTCTCGGTCTTCACGCTTTCGGACGTGCTGTCCCTACTGGCCGCTACAGCCCAGACTGGTGAGCTCCAGTTGGTGACCGGGGCCACCGACGGAAAGCTGTGGCTGGACCACGGGGAGCTCTCCAACGCCCACGTCGGTGCGGCGACCACCATGGGTCAGGCAGTATTCGAACTGGCCTGCATGGCCGAGGGTTGGTTCTATTTCACCTCGGGGCCGTCCTCGTCCAGCGGACAACCGACCGTGCCGGTGGCGGCCGTGCTGAGCGAAGTACGACCCCAGGTCGACGAATGGCGGGAGCTGCGTCAGGTCATGCCCCTCGAGGCCACCGTCTCGCTCTCGCCGTCCCCTCCCGGTCAGGACGTGCAGATCCGCAGTGACCAGTGGCGGTTGCTCACCACAGTGGGTACCACCGGGCACACCGTCAAGACGGCGCTCGACGAGATCGGAGAGGACCAGGTGGTGGGGCTGCGCACGTTGCGGGACCTCCATCAAGCCGGGCTCGTCATGCTCGGCCCCCCGTCCGCCGGACCGGCCCCCGACCGGCTGGCTGAGTCGTACCTGATGGCGACGGAGCACTCGGCCCCGGTGCTCACGCTGCCGACCCCGCCCCCGGCGGGCACGGTCGACGAGAGCGCTCCCGACGACATGGCACTGCCGGCACCTCCCGATCTCGACTCGGTGGCCCATGCGGGAGATCGCTCCAACAGCCTGGCCGAGATGGCCGTCATGCCCCCTCCGATCGCCGGCGACCCTTGGTCCGCGACGATCGGGGCAACTGCCGCGTCGTACGGCCCGGGCGACAACGGGACGGCCTGACTCCACCGGCCGACCCGTCCTGGGTCAACTCACCGGGTCCCTTCCGCCAATCTGTCGGCCAACGCCCGAAACGCTCGGCCACGGTGGGAGATCCGGTGCTTCTCCTCGGCCCCCATCTGGGCGAACGTCCGTCCGCCGGCGCCGTCGGGAGCAAAGACCGGGTCGTACCCGAACCCGCCCGCACCGGTCGAGGCCGCGGTGATCATCCCGGTCACCTCGCCGCCCACCCACAACTCGCTGCCATCGGGAAAAGCGACAAAGGCAACCGTGCGGAAGACGGCTCCCCGCCGGTCCGGTGCCCGGGCGCCCACCTCCTCCAGAGCACGGAGGAGCTTGGCCACGTTGTCGGCATACCTGGCACCCTCGCCGGCGTACCGCGCCGAATAGACACCGGGAGCCCCCCCGAGGGCCTCCACCTCGAGCCCGGTATCGTCGGCCACCGCCGCCATGCCGGTGGCCTCGACCAGGGCCACTGCCTTCAGGCGGGCGTTGTCGACCAGGGTCTCCCCGTCCTCGACCACGTCGGGGACCGAGGGCGGGCGGGGGTGGAGCACCAGGCCGGGGACCGAGCCGAGGATGTCGGTGATCTCCGCCGCCTTGTCGGGATTGGCGCTGGCCAGCACCAACTGGAGTTCGTCCATGGTCAAGACGGGCGTACGGTCACCGCGGTGCCGGAGGATCGGTGAGCGAGGCGGTCTGCAGATCGAGGAGTTGGGCGATACCGTGCTCGGCCAGACTGAGCATCTCGTCGAGCTCTCCCTTGGTGAAGGGCATGCCCTCGGCCGTGCCCTGGACCTCGATGAACCGGCCGGACGAGGTCATCACCACGTTCATGTCGACCTCGGCCCTGCTGTCCTCTTCGTAGGGAAGATCGAGCATGCACACGCCGTCGACCACCCCGACCGACACCGCGGCCACCGCCTCGGTCAGCGGGTTCGCCCGCAGGGTGCCTTTGAGGACCAGTCGGGTGAAGGCATCGTGGAGGGCCACGTAGCCTCCGCAGATCGAGGCCGTGCGGGTCCCACCGTCCGCCTGGATCACATCGCAGTCCACGGTGACCTGGATCTCCCCCAGGGCAACCATGTCGCACACCGACCGCAGCGAACGTCCGATCAACCGCTGGATCTCCTGGGTCCGGCCGGACTGCTTGCCCTTCGCCGCTTCCCGGGAGGCCCGTTCGCTGGTGGAACCGGGAAGCAGCGAGTACTCGGCCGTCACCCAGCCCTTGCCGCTCCCCCGCATCCACGGCGGTACCCGCTCCTCGATCGATGCGGTGCACAGCACCCGGGTGCGCCCCATCGAGACCAGCACCGAACCGGGGGCGAACACGGTGAAGTCCCGTTCGAACGAAGCCGACCTGAGCTGGTCGATGGCCCTTCCGTCGGACCTCCCGGCACTGCGACCGGCGATGGTGACTTCAGTCAATGTACGAATTCCTTTCCGATGGATGTCTTGTCCGCCACGGCGAGCCCGGACCTGGACCCGCCCGTCGAGCACCTAGAAGTAGGTGATTTTTTTGGCCCGCTCCTCGACCTCGTCGAGATCATCAGTCCACGCCCCGGTGGAGAGGTACTTCCACCCACCGTCACAGCAAATCGTCACGATCACGCCGGAGTCGATGGCGACCGCGGTCTTGACCGCACCGGCCAGGATGGCGCCCGTGGAGATACCGGCGAAGATACCGACCTCCATCAACCGTCGGGTCCATTCGATCGACTCGCGTGGGCGGACGATGCGTTTGCCGTCGAGCAGCTCCCGGCCATGGTTCTCCACGAAGATCGGAGGGATGTACCCGTCATCGAGGTTGCGGAGGCCGTCGACGATCTCGCCGGCCGGTGGTTCGATGGCCAACACCTGGATGTCCGGGTTCCGCTCCTTCAGGTAGCGACCGACCCCGAGCAGCGTTCCCGAGGTACCGAGGCCAGCCACGAAATGGGTGACCTCGGGGCAGTCGCGCCAGATCTCAGGCCCGGTGCCCTCGTAGTGGGCCCTCGGATTGGCCGGGTTGGCGTACTGGTAGAGGAAGACCCACTCGGGGTGCTGCCCGGCCAATGCCCGGGCCCGCCGGACTGCGCCGTTCGATCCCTCGGCACCGGGGGACTCGATGATCTCGGCACCCCACGACTCGAGAAGTTGCCGACGCTCGATGGAGACATTGGTGGCCAGTACGACCTTCAGGTGGTAGCCCTTGACCTTGCAGATCAGTGCCATACCGATGCCCGTGTTGCCCGACGACGGCTCGATGAGGGTCTGCCCGGGGCTGAGGAGGCCCTTGGCTTCGGCATCCTCGATCATGGCCAGCGCGATCCTGTCCTTGACCGACCCTCCGGGATTCTGCCCCTCCAGCTTCATGAGAATCCGGACGTCCGGGTTGGGGCTGAGCGCGGAGATGTCCACCAGCGGGGTGTTGCCGATCAGCTCCAGAACGGAGCTGCTCACCGTCACCGGCGCCAGGGGATGCGACGAGCTCCCGAGCCGCCGGCCACGGCGGGAAGGATGGAGATCTCGTCGGCATCCTTGACCGGGGTGCCGAGGGCCGACAGGTATCGCACATCGTCGTCGTTCACGTAGACGTTGACGAACTTGTGGAGTCCCCCGCTGTCGTCGACCACCTGACCGGACAGTCCGGGGAATGCCTCGACGACGGCGGCGAGCACCTCACCCACGGTGGACCCCTCGGCCGAAACCACCTTGGCGCCTCCGGCGTGAGCACGCAGGACGGTCGGCAGGTTCACTTGGACGGGCACAGGGGTCTCCTCTGGGTACGGACGGCCGGTGGCACAAATGCTGACTACTCGGGTAGGGATTCTACCGGTGCAGCAGGCGGACCGGTTCCTCGCTGATCCCGCCGTCGACAATCCGGTAGCTCCGCACCACGGGCACGATGTCTCGGAGGGAGACCAGTACATAGTGCCAGGCGGGATCGGGGGCCTGGGCCACATCGGTTGCCGACGGGTAGGCCTCGGTGTGGGTATGGGAGTGGAAGACACCGATGATCGGGCTCCCCGCCGCCTCGGCCTCCCGGTCGGCGCGCAGGTGTTCCTTCGGATCGACCGTATAGAGCTTGGCCGAGGCGGCCAGGTTCCGAGTCGGATAGCAGGTCACCACCTCGCCGGTCTCGAGGTCGCCACCCAACAGCCCACATGCCTCGTTGGGCAGTCCGGTCAGGCAGTGGGCGACCATCTGGTCGTGGATCGGGCGGGACAGGAAGAGCATGCTGGCGACCACGCTAGAGGACACCGGTCCCGGATCGGGCGACTACCGTCCAGTAGGCATGAGTGCGGCGAAAAGGACGAGCTCGATCAGCAAGAGCGGCGACGGATCGGGCAAGCACGCCCAACCGGAGCCGAACCGTGTAGTGGCCTCCAATCGGCGCGCCCGCCACGACTACGAGGTCCTCGACGTCACCGAGTGCGGCATCGTGCTCCAGGGCTCGGAGGTCAAGTCCCTGCGGGCCGGTCGGATCGCCCTGCAAGACTCCTATGCCCGGATCATCGACGGAGAGATGTGGTTGTTCGGGGTGCACGTCCCCCCTTATCCTCAAGCGAACGGCTTCGGGGCCCACGAGCCCGATCGGCGCCGCAAACTGCTCATGCACCGCCGCCAGATCGACGAGTGGATGGGCCGGTCCCAGCAGCAGTCGTTGACACTGGTCCCGCTCTCCCTCTACTTCAAGGACGGGCGGGCCAAGGTGGAGCTGGCCCTGGCCCGCGGTCGGCGCCAGTACGACAAGCGCCATGCCATCGCCAGTCGGGACGCCTCGCGCGAGGCCGCCCGCGAGGCGCGGGCTGCGTCCAAGGGCGGCACCCGCCGCTGACCGCTCCGACGGGTGGTCGGTCGGACCCCATGCACCGTGCGCTGGGCCTCGCGGCAGTGGGTTGGCCAGCCGGTAGAGTGGAAGGCCTGGTCGGTCACGGTGTCCGTCCACAGCAACAACCCTCGGGGGTGACAGGCTTCGACTCTGGTCGTCGAGGTAGGAGAAGCGAGCCGTGGTCTCCGGAGCCACGTTAAAGAGCCGGAACAAAAAATAAACGCCGAG
>FSZO01000034.1_pt1 | contig 11922 bp, 11 predicted proteins | sample 1638851 | NCBI WGS metagenome assembly FSZO01 (sample SAMEA3914813, study PRJEB12502) | metagenome | biome: forest; material: soil | place: Canada | collected 2011-07-07 | depth 0.3 m | reverse complement strand
GAGGATCTGGGTGGACAGTTCGGAGAGCGCGGGGTCGTCCTCGACCACCGTGCCGTCGTCCTCGGTCCCCGGCACGTGGACGCAGGACACCTCGACCTGGTCGCCCTCACCGACGAACCGGAGGCTCAAGCGACCGCCACGTGCGCCACGGATGAGCGAGATGCACAGCTCATCGACGGCCAGCCGGAGATCCTCGATCTGCTCGATGTCGAATCCACTGCGGGATGCCACCGTCGCCGCGGTCAAGCGGGCCAGTACCACGAGATCGGAGGCGACGGGAAAGGTCAGCTCGACAATGTCGGTCACGATCTCCCCTGTCCACGAGCCATTCCGGCCATTCCCTTGATGCCGGCAATTCCGGCCATCATCGGATCGCGTCCTCGAGTGTGGGCATCACGCTGAACACGGTGTCGAGGCCGGTGATCTCGAACACCTTGAGAATCCTCGGGTCGGCGATGACCAGGCGGAGCGATATGCCCGACTCCCGGCAGGCCCGCAATCCCCCAATCAGCGCGCCAAGGGCGGTCGAATCGATGAAGGTCACGCCGAGAAGGTCCACTACCACCACCTCGGTCCCACGGGTGAGGGAAGCGTGGAGTTGCTCACGCAGCCGGGGAGCGGTGGCGATATCGATCTCTCCGTCGACGGTGATCACCGCCGCCCGGTCCCCGATGGCCTCGGAGATGCCAAACGAATCATCCACGGGTGTCCTCTCCTCTGTGCAGGCGGGGTTCGCCGTGCCGACGCGGTTTCGAGCCTCGGTCCTGGTCACCACGGTTCCCCCCGGGGATACAGACGGTATCCCACCGGGACCGGCCCGCGTCGATCGTCCGGTGGTGCCTGCCCGTTCGGCCCGCCGGCGGTGGGAACTGGACACTGATCCGAGACCGCATCCGGGATCATCGACGAACATATGTTCGTGGCCATGGCCGGCGCGGCCAGGATCACGGCGTGGACCATGGGAGACTGGGGTGAGCGAGTAGCGCTCACTGTCCCTCTCCCCAGAAGCCATTGGTACGAAATGCGGGTCTTCACATGCGACAACTGCGGCCAGCTGGTCTTCTTCGACAACAGTCGTTGCCTGCGCTGCAATTCGCCCCTCGGGTACGTCCACCAGCGCCGGGACGTCGTGTCCCTGACCGAAGTGGCACCGGGCCGCCTGGTCGATCTGGTCGATCCGGCCCGGGCCTGGCAGCGGTGCGCCACCGAAAAGGTGACCGGGTGCAACTGGTTGGTGCCGGCGGGGACGGACTCCCTGTGCGAATCGTGCGTGCTGACCAGGACCCGTCCCGCTGACGACGACCGCGAGGGGATGGCCGAGCTAATCAAGGGAGAGATGGCCAAACGGCGGTTGGTTTTCCAGCTCGCCGAGCTCGGCCTCCCGGTGGCCCCCCGGAACGCCCGGACCCATCAGGGCCTGGCCTTCGACCTCTTGTCCAGTTCGGAGACCAAGGTCATCACCGGACACGACAACGGAGTGATCACCCTGGACCTGTCCGAAGCGGACGACGAGCACCGGGAGCGGCTCCGATTGCAGCTCAACGAGCCCTATCGCACGCTGCTCGGTCACTTCCGCCACGAGATCGGCCACTACTACTGGCCGATCCTGGTCAACCAGCCCGACGACCTCAATACCTGCCGCGCCCTGTTCGGGGACGACCGTCAGGACTATGCCGTGGCCGTCAAGGCCCACTACGACACCCCCAACGACGACGACCGGTCCTGGGCCCAGACCCATATCAGCCGGTACGCCACCATGCACCCCTACGAGGACTGGGCCGAGACCTTCGCCCACTACCTCCACATCCTCGACACCCTCCAGACCGCCGACTCCTTCGGTCTGGGCACCACATCGGGGCCGTCGCGCCTGGCTCATCGGACAGGCGCCCATCCGACCAGGCCGGACGGCAGCGACTCGTTTGGCGACGTCATCGACCACTGGCTCGAGTTGTCGTATGCCCTCAACCAGATCAACCGATCGATGGGCCGGGACGATCTCTACCCGTTCGTGTTGGCCCCGACGGTCGTCCGCAAGCTGGCGTTCGTGGACCATATCGTCCACCGGCGGTGAACCTCACCGAGGATGGCGACGCACGCCGCGCCCTGCAGGGCCTGGCACCCGCGGACGTCAACGACACCCTGACCCGGCTGGCCCGGCGGTTGGGAGGCCGGGACGTCCAGGCCTACCTCGTCGACTTCGAGCAGACCATGCTGTTCCCGGTCCCCCACCGATCGGCGCGTTCGGCCCTCCCGGTGGGTCACCCGGTGGCGGGCACGGGTCTGGGCCGCGCCTTCGCCGAACGCCGACTGATCAGCGAACCGGTCGATGGCCACAGGCGCGTCTGGGTCCCGATCTTCGAAGGCTCCGAGTGCACCGGGGTTCTGGGGCTGAGCCTCGAGGGGGAGGTGACGACCGAGCTCCGGGCCACCTGCGAGGAGCTCGGCATGCTGGCCGGCGCGGTCATCTCCATCAGCGCCCGCACCACCGACTTCTTCCACCGGGTCCGCCGGCGGCGGTCGATGAGCCTGCCGGCGAGCATGCAGTGGGACCTCCTCCCGCCGCTCTGCCTGTCGACGCCGGAGGTCAGCTCGGCCGGGCTGCTCGAGCCGGCCTACGACGTCGGCGGAGACTGCTTCGATCATGCGGTCAACGGCACCACCGTGGATGTGGCCATCATGGACGCCATGGGCCATGGACTGGCATCGAGTGTGATGTCCGCACTGGCCATGGGGTGCTACCGCCATGACCGGCGCGAGGGGCAGCCGCTCCGGGCCATGCACGATCGGCTCGACACCGTGCTGGCCGAACGCTTCGGTGGCGACGTCTTCGTCACCGGGCAGCTGGCCCGGCTCGACCTCGGGGACGGGCGGTTCACCTGGGTCAACGCCGGACACCCGGGCCCGCTGCTGGTGCGACGCGGAAAGGTGGTGCGGACGCTGCGCTGTGCGCCCTCCCTCCCTTGGGGCCTCGGGGGTCGGCTGGCTGAGTTGGCCGAGGTCGAGCTGGAGCCGGGCGACGCCGTGGTCTTCTACACGGACGGCGTGATCGACGGACGGTCGTCAGACGGGACCTCATTTGGCCTGGAGGCGTTCACCTCGGTGATCGAGCAGGCCACGGCCTCCCACAGCGGATCCGACGTGATCGTCCGTCATGCCATCAACGGTGTCCTCGCCCACCAGGACGACTCTCTGCGCGACGACGCCACCATGGTCTGGCTGGAGTGGCGCCCCGCAAGGTGAGCGTCAGCTGGTCGCAGCTCTGGGCGGTCCCGGCTCGGGTGTCGTGGGCTCGAACACCACGGGGGCTTCGAACGCCGCCCGGCGGGCTGCTCGCCGGAACGTGACCAACATGGCCGGGCCGACCACCAGGATCAGCACGAAATTGGTGACGGCCCGGCCAGTGTCCCAGCCCAGGGAGGTGATCCCGTCGAAGAGCAGGTACCGGTGGGCGTTGACAGCGACAGATGCCCCGGGCAGATAAGCGATGCTGCTCTGCGGGTCCAGGGCGAACGGCCAGAACGAGAGATTGACCAGGAACCCGTAGACGTACCCGGACAGCGCCCCATAGATCGCCAACATGAGCACCTCTCGGCGGCCCCGCAGGGGTGGGAGCAGTCCGGCGAACAGGCCCACCCAGGCGCATCCGAACATCTGGTATGGCATCCACGGACCCACGCCCCCGGTGATCAGCGCCGACGCGAACAGCGTGGTGCAGCCAAGGGCAAACCCGAATCCGGCACCGAAGACCCGTCCAGCGATGACCAGCGTGAAGAACACCGTCTCGATCCCGGCCGCACCGGCACCCAGGGGGCGCAGGGCGGCGCCGATGGCAGCGAGCACACCGAGCATGGCGATGGCCTTGGCGTCGATGCCACCGTCGGCTATCTCGGAGAAGACGATGGCGAGCACCAGCACCAGCAGCACCGCGAACATCAGCGGGGCCATGGACGCGTCCCCGAACTCCCCTGGAGCAACGACAAACGGCCAGAGGAAGGCGACAAAGCCAAGGAACGACGCCATCACGATGACGAGGCGCGAACGCAGGCCGACGCGAATGGCCACCGGACGTCCGCCCATCAGGCGACGACCACCCCGGTACTTCGGACCTGATCGAGGGTCAGGTACGCCCATGGGGCGAGGATCTTTGCCACCTGCGGGGCAAACGCCGGTGACGCCACCACGACCTCGGCGGTAGGACCGTCGGCCACCACGTCGCCGGTGGCCATCACCACCACACGATCGGCGGCGGCGGCCACGAATTCCACGTCATGGCTGGCAATCACCACCGAATGCCCGTCCGCGGCCAACCGGTCGACGATGCCGATGAGCGAGCGCTTGGTCGGATAGTCCAGACCACGGGTCGGCTCGTCGAGCAACACCACCTTGGGCGCCGCCGTGAGCTGGACGGCGAGCACCAGCGCCAGGCGCTGCCCCTCGGAGAGGTCCCGGGGATGGACAAGGTCGCCGACGCCCGGGGCGAGGTGGTCGAGGAGCTCACGGGCCCCCGGCGACGGGGATCCACCCGAGTCGCGGTCGGCCTGCTCCAGCTCCCGGCCCACCGTCTCCAGGTAGAGGAGGTCTGACGGAGTCTGGGGCACCAGCCCCACGAGCCCTCTGGCCTTCGCCGGCGACAGCGATCCCGGGTCGGAGCCACGCACGTTGACGGTGCCACCCTGGCGCGGTCCCGAGCCCTGGATGGCCCACAGGAGGGACGACTTCCCGGAGCCGTTACGGCCCATGAGGGCGGTGACCTCGCCCTCGTACAGGTCGAGATCGACGGCTCGGACGGCGGTGGCGGCACCATACCGGACGGTGACCGCCCGGGCCTGCAGAGCACGCTGGCCGCGGGCCCGCACGACCGACCGATGCAGCGGCGGGACCGGCACGGCGGCGATCCGTTCGCGAAGCGGGCCGGCCCGCCGCCGTGCGTCGCGCACCGAGAGCGGAAGCGGATCCCAGCCGGCCAGACGCCCGAGCTCGACCACCGGAGGTGCGACCACAGTCGTGGCCAGCATGACCTCGGGCACTCCGTCAGCCACGTGTCCACTGCCCAGTACCTCGATGACCCGGTCGGCATACTGGACAACCCGCTCCAGCCGGTGTTCGGCCAACACGACGGTCACGCCCAGGTCGTGGACGAGGCGAGTGATGGCGGCCAGCACTTCCTCGGCCGCCGTGGGATCCAACGCCGAGGTCGGCTCGTCGAGCACGAGGACCCTCGGATGGGCCGTCATGACGGATCCGATGGCGACTCGCTGCTGCTGCCCACCGGAGAGTTGGTGGAGCGGGCGGTCCCGGAGCTCTGCGATCCCCAGCAGGTCGAGCGTCTCCTCCACCCGCCTGCGCATGACGTCGGGGGCGACCGCCAACTGCTCCATGGCGTAGGCAAGCTCTTCCTCGACGGTGTCGGTCACGAAGCCGGAGAGTGGGTCCTGACCTACGACCCCGACCACGTCCGCCAGGTCTTTCGGCTTGTGGCTCCGGGTTTCCCGGCCATCCACCAGCACCCTGCCGGCCAGCGTTCCGCCGGTGAAGTGGGGCACCAGGCCGTTGACCGCGCCCAGGAGGGACGACTTGCCCACGCCGGTCCGGCCCACCACCAGGACCAGCTCGCCCTGGTCGATCCGGAGGTTGACGTCCCGGAGCACGGGGGCATGGGCATCGGCGTAGGTGACCGTCACATGATCGAACTCGATCATGTGAGCACCCCGGGGGCCGGGCTCTTCGCCGCCGACCCGGAGGGCGCCGCGGTCACCTCGGGGGATCGGTCGTGCCGCTCCCACATGGGCACCGACCGGACCGGCGGCGGGGCGGCCACGGCGGCCAGCGCCGCCACCAGAATGGCCAGCGCGGGTACCACCGGGAGCGTGGGCCAGACGAGCGGGTCGGTCGAGGGGTTGAGCGTGGCCTCGTGATACCCGAATGCGGCCACCAAGACAACGGCGGGGACGAGGCCCGAAGCCACCACCACCCACTCGGGGAGCGTCCACGGATCAGGCCGGTACTGGGTGCGGCGAACCCGACGCCCTCCGAGGGCGAGGGCCAGGCAACACAGGGCCGATCCCGCCACCAGGGACGGTAGGCCGGCGACCCCGGGGGCGCTCGTGTTGAGCAGCCCGTAGACACCGATGCACAGGCCGCACATGCCGACGATCATCACCATACCGACGGCGCGGCGCCACCGCCGCGGAGACCCTCCGATCCGTCCGTACCCCCGAGAGTCCATGGCTGCCGCCAAGTGCAAGGATCGCTCCAGCGCGTCCTCGAGCACGGGGACGGCGACCGCCCGAAGCGAGCGGCGACCGCCGCCGGCATCCCCACGGAGCTTGCGGGCCCGTCGGACCCGCTGCACGCTCTCGACCAGCTGCGGAGCGACGCTGAGCGATACCACTACTGCTACACCGAGCTCGTAGAACGCCCCGGGGAGGACCCGCAGCGCCCGCTTGGGATTGGCCAGGGCGTTGGCCGCGCCGAGGCAGCACAGCAGGGTGCCCAGCCTCAAACCGTCGTAGAGGGCGGAAAGGGTCCCCTCCAGCGTGACCGAGCCCCCGAGCTGGACGCCCGCGGCCCACGACGGCAGCGGCACACGGGGCAGGGTGAACAGCACGTGCATGGCAGTGAAGCCGGCGGTCCCTTCGAAGAGGGTGCGGAACACGACGCGGATGGCCACCACCGCCAGTGCCAAGGAGAGGTAGTACTTGAAGGCCCGGGCCCATGGCGCCTCGCTCCTGCGGTTCGCCACCACCACGCCGAGCACTCCGACCACCAAGAGCAGGAGCAGTGGATTGGCGGTGCGGCTCACCGCCACGGCCAGGCCCAGGGCCCAGACCCACCAGGCGACGGGGTGCAGGGTGCGCGGCTCCCGGCGACGACCGCCACCGTCCCGCCGGCTCACACGGGCGGCACCCACTACGGCGCTCGGCGTCGTCGCCAGGCGATGACTCCGCCGCCTCCGGCCACCAGTACGATCAGCCCGGCCCCGACCAACGCCGGCACGGGTGTGCCCGTCGGGGTTCGGCCTCTCGACGACACCGGGGAGACGGCCACGATCCTCGGACGTGGCTCCGGCTTGATCGGTGCCGCGGTCCTCGTGCCTGCCGAGGGGACCGACGAGGTCGTTGTCGTGCTGGCCGCTGGTGCCGTCCCCGCCGCCGGGGTCGATGTGGCGGCGGTGGCGGATCGTCCCCCTGCCGGACCGGCAGCCGCAGCGATCGGTCCGCTGGGGACGGCCGGTGCCGTGGTCGTGGGCCCCGGGGGAGCGGTGGCCGTCGTGGTGATGGTGGTGGAAACGGACGAAGCGGCCACCGGCTGGGTATTGGTGGCTGCCACCGCGCTCGGCGCGAACGAGGGACGAGCCCCCGGTCCGAAGCTCCAGGCGTCCACGCTCCCCTCCGGAGGGTGGTAGCTGGTGGCGCCGTACTGGCTGTAGGTCCAGGTGTTCTGACCGGCGTCGGCATACCAGAACGACCAGTAGGCCGACGCCGGGGGTGTGGTGACACAAGGATCCTGCGCCTCGGTCGGATCTCCGTCGATCCGGCACATGAATGCCGGGCCGTCTTCCTCGTCCCCGGCCGGCGTGAACCCTGCGGCCACCAGTGCCTGGTAGCCGGTCGTCGCGGCGGCAACCGAACCGTCGCACCCACGTTCGATGTTCCCACCCCACGGCGAGAAGTCGACCGCCGTGACCACTCCCACCGAGGTGCTGCAACTGGTCAGTGGGTCCGCGCCCGCCGTGGCGGAGGATACGGGCCCGGCCACCCCGGCCGCGGTCGACCCAGCGACCACCAGGGAAAGCACGCCGACGACGAGATGCGGCCGCCGAGCGGGGCAACGGCTCCGGCTCACCGGCCGGCCCTCCCGGTAGGTCGGGCCATGGGGACGGCAGCCGTCAGTCGAGCCGTCCCGGTGGCGCCGATCCCTCCGACCACTAGGCGGGAGGGGCCGAACTTACCGCCATGCCCACGATGGGCTCGTTGAGCGGCTGACCCCCCTCCGACCCGGCGAAGACCGCACTTCCGAAGGTGAAGATGCCGCCGTCGGAGGCGACCAGCCAGTAGCCCTTGCCGTCCGGGGTGGCGGCCATGCCCACGATGGGCTCGTTGAGCGGCTTGGCGCCCTCGGACCCATAGAAGCCGGCACCACCGAAGGTGAAGATGCCGCCGTCGGAGGCGACCAGCCAGTAGCCCTTGCCGTCGGGGGTGGCGGCCATGCCCACGATGGGCTCGTTGAGCGGCTTGGCGCCCTCGGACCCTGCGAAGGTGGCGTCACCGAAGGTGAAGATGCCGCCGTCGGAGGCGACCAGCCAGTAGCCCTTGCCGTCGGGGGTGGCGGCCATGCCCACGATGGGCTCGTTGAGCGGCTTACCCCCCTCGGACCCATAGAAGCCGGCACCACCGAAGGTAAAGATGCCGCCGTCGGAGGCGACCTGGGTGTAGGTGCCCCCCGATTGGGCGAAGGGGAAGGCCAATCCGGCCAGCGCAGGGACGGCCTGGTACGTGGCCAGCGAGCTCGCCGGGGCCGGAGCGGGTGGGAAGAAGAACGCCCCGGCGTCGGTTCCGGTGGTCAGTTGGAAGGAGAGCAAGACCGACACCGGGGTCGCCGTCCCTTTGGTCAAGGTGGAACCGGTCGGCGATTGGCCCAAGGCGACCAGAGCCTGGATGACGTACGACGTCGAATCCGGATCCGTGGACCCGGGAGCGGACACCGTGTTCGGGTAGTACGACCAGCCACCATCAGCGTCCTGGCCGGCTGTGTAGAAGGACAGCACGGTTGCCTGCTGGGCTGCCGAAAGCGCTCCCTGGGCGATCAAGCCCTGAACGGCCACCGCCGTCGAGTTGTTGTCCGGGCCTTCCGGGCCTGGATAATTGTTCGGGCTCACCACACACCCGTCGATGGTCTGGTTGGAAAATGACCAACCCCCATCGGGGCACTCCTGGCTCTGCAGCCACGTGGTCGCCGCGTTGACCTGGCTGGTGCCCTTCACCCCTGCGGCGGCCAGGGCGGCCAGGGCCAGGCCCTGCTCATAGCTTCCGGCGGCGAAGCCGGCTGTCTGGGCTGTGGTGCCGAACATGCCGGCATTCGTTCCGCTGGCCTGTTCAGTGGCCAGTAGCCGGGCCACCAGGTTGGTCCCTCCGAAGCTGGTGGGGCTGGCACCGAGCGACTCGGCGTCCAAGATGAGCAGGGCCAGCTGGCCAGGACCGTCAGATCCGGACTGGGTCACGTAGGCGTTGACGTTCCCTTCCAGATAGGTAAGGGCCGCCTCGGCGCCCGGCAGATCGACGTTGGCCGCAGTGAGGGCCAAGATGGTGTTGGCGGTCGAATCGAGGGAAGGTACCGTCGAGCCCGGCGCATTGGGGAAGTACCCCTGGGGAGTGAGCTGGTTGGCCAGCCACTGGGCAGCGGACCGGGCGACGGGCACCTGGGGCAGCGTGGGCGAGGAAGGCGTGGTCACTGCCCCGGCGGTAGCCGTGGGGGCCAGGCCCAGGAGGAGTGGCACGGCTGCGGCCACGGCAACCGTGGCAAGACGGTGGAGTCGGGTCATGGTAGCTCTCTTTCCGGAAGAGATCCGGGAGCATTACGCCCGAGACGGACGGAGTACCACCGAACCCCGTCCGCGTGTCTCGACGGTTGGAGTTCACCATTGCGTCAGTATCCCGGCTCACGACGGCTCCGTTTCGGATCCGTCGCCTACGGTTGCGGACCAGCGCCGGCATCTGACCGGCTTCCCCGTCGCATTGGCATGACGTGTCGTGTGCGTCGTCCGCACGGTACCACGCGACGGCTCTGGTGCGTGCCGAGCTCGGGACCTGCAGGCTGGGACGATCGACGGGTTACTGGACGGCGGGAGTGACGCGACCCGAGCCGGCCGCGTGGAGGTGCGCCAGCACATCGCGGTACGCGTGCCACGGGCTCTGCTCTGCGTAGCTGATGCGGCGCTCAGCGCAGTACGGGCGGACCAGCTCGCGGGCCCGCCGCAGGTTGGCCCGGGGCATAGTGGGGAAGAGATGGTGTTCGATCTGGGTGTCGAGCCCCCCGAAGAGGAAGCCGGTCAGGTACCGACCGGAGAGGTTGCGCGACGTGATCACTTGACGACGGAGGAAGCCGAGCTCGTCTCCGCCGTCCAGAAGCGGCATGCCCACGTGGTTGGTCAGGAAGCTCAGACCCAGATAGAAGCCGAACAACGACTGGGTGACCACGATGACCACCACGGCGCGCAGCGGGGCGAGGAGGACGAACGGCGCCACGAAGAAGATGCACCCGTGGAGGACCAGCAGCACGCCCTCGAGCGCGGCTGCCCGATCACGCCGGCGAGCCAGCGCTGCCACGCTGGCCCCATGCAAATTGAGTGCCTCGAGGAACAGCAGCGGCACCAGGGCCACCGCCTGGCCGGACGCCCACAGGCGGCCGATCCGTCCTCGCCCCGCCACGTGAGCGGGTGAGTAGACCAGGGCCCCGGGAGTGATGTCCGGGTCCTTGTCCGGCCGATTGGTGTGGGCGTGGTGGCGGTTGTGCTTGGTCAGCCACCAGCCGAAGCTGAACCCGGTGAGCAGATTGGCCACGACCAGCCCGATGGCGTCGTTGTTGCTCCTACGGGCGCAGATCTGACGATGGCCCGCATCGTGGCCGATGAAGCCCAGCTGGGTGAGGACGAACGCCAGGCCGACGGCCACGGCCACGTTCCACCAGCTGTTCCCGATGACCACGGCCGCCACGCCCAGGAGCACCAGGGACCCCACCGTCGACCCGATCTTGACCCCGTAGTAACCTCGTCGTCGGCTCAGCAGGCCGCGGGCACGCACCGTCCGGGCGAGCTCCGCGAAGTCCTCGCGGTGGGATACCGGAACGGTAGAGCCCTCGATCGTCGTGGTCATCGCTTGTCTCTCGGTCGGGTCCCGCAGGTGTGGTTTGGCACGGTACCAGCTCCACTGGGGGGCTGACCACGCTCAATCAATCAGCACCCGGCGACCGCTCCTGGTGGTCGGGGCGGACCGGGGTGCCCGTCAGTCGAGAGGTCCGGCGGGGCGATCTATCGCCTCGCCGGACCGAACCGAGGATGACCACTCCATTGTAGAGGGTCGCCGTCATCCCCGGGAACCGGAGGACTGACCGTCCATCCGCGGCGACGCAGCTCGTCGGCGAGGTGCTCCGCCCCTACCCCCTTGAGCACGGGGGCACGAGCGGTGCGCACCGCTCTCGGTACGGCCACCGGGTCACCGGGCCCGGGTTCGCCCCCGGCGCGCTCGAGCTGCGCGATGAACGCATCCGCCTCGTCCCGGGTGAACTTTCCGGCCGCCTGACGCTGGGTGAAGCCCAGAGGGCCTCGGGCGTCACGGAAGTCGGAGTGACCGGCGTCGGCGAGGAGGGCCACCAACACCTGGACCTGCTTGGCCGACGCCGGCGGTCCCGACTGTTGACCGAACGCCATGCTCCGCAGTCTTGCCGACGGGCCGGGTCAACGGGTGGGACGGGCTGCGGGTCAGTCCCCGCCGGTGGCCACGAAGATGTTCCAGATGGCGTCCACCCCGGGGTCCCGCTCATCCGAATGCCCATGCACGTGGGAGTGGAGCAGTTCCCCTTCCGCTTCGACCACCGGTTCCAGCGGTACGGAATAGGACGTGGTGGGGGGCGGATCGGTCGACTCCACCCCATCGTCGCGCACCAGCGCGGTCGGGCTTCCGTCGGAGAACCAACGCGCCTTGTGGAGCAGATAGGGGTCGGAGAACCACCCCTGTGGACGACCGAGCGTGCGTAACATGCTCTTTAGTTTACCTTACGTTCACCTTTTTGTGACGTAACGTTTACCTAAAGTGGCTCATCGGATCTGAGCGGGGTCCCGCACCTCATCGGACGACGATGGAACCCAGGACTCTCCAGTTCGGCTTGCCAGCGTAGAGGAGAGCTCGGATCCGGTAGTTCCTGAAG
>FSZO01000057.1_pt1 | contig 12352 bp, 9 predicted proteins | sample 1638851 | NCBI WGS metagenome assembly FSZO01 (sample SAMEA3914813, study PRJEB12502) | metagenome | biome: forest; material: soil | place: Canada | collected 2011-07-07 | depth 0.3 m | reverse complement strand
GATCAGGTTGTAGTGCGGTTGCATGGACACGAACCGCGTCCAATGGTGGAGATCGGCCACGTGTTGGGCCTTGGCGAACTGCCAGGCGTACATGCTGCTCGCCCCGATGTAACGGGCCTTGCCCGCCCGCACGACATCGTGGAGCGCTTCCATGGTCTCTTCGATCGGCGTTCGGGGGTCCCAGCGGTGGATCTGGTACAGGTCGACATACTCCATGTCCAACCGGCTCAGCGAGGCGTCGATGGCCGACATGATGTGCTTTCGGGACAGCCCTCCGCCGTTCTCACCTGGGGTCATGGGCATGAACACCTTGGAGGTCACGACCATCTCGTCCCTGGTCAGGAACTTGGACAGCACCCGGCCGGTGAGCTCCTCGCTGGTTCCCTTGTTGTAGATGTTGGCGGTGTCGAAGAAGGTGACCCCACCCTCGATCGCGGCCCGGATGATCGGCTCGGCCGCATCCTCGTCGAGGGCCCACGGGCGATCCACGTCCCTGCCGTAACCCATCATGCCGAGACAGATGCGCGACACTCTGAGACCGGTGTTTCCGAGATTCATATACCGCATGGGACCTCCTGATCCGATGGTGGCACCCCGCCACCCCCTGGGGCGACCCTACTGGGGCGCGCACCCGAGGGTCTACCGGACCCGGAGCGCCCGGTCGTGGCCCGGGATCAGCCTCCAGGGGTACCAGCCGTGGCAGCATCGTGGCCATGCCCCTGTTGGTGGTCCGCCATGCACAAGCCGGACGACGGAGCTCGTACAAGGGCGACGACCGTCTGCGACCGCTCACCGTACGCGGCCGCCAGCGGGCGATGGCACTGGTGCCCCTGCTGCGCGGTTTCCGTCCACAGCGGGTGCTCTCCAGCCCGTTCGTTCGGTGCTGCGAGACGGTGCAGCCCATTGCCGAGGCACTCGAGCTCGGTGTGGAGTCGGTCGACGAGCTGGGCGAGGGGCACGGCGCCGATGCGGTCCGGCTGCTTCAGACCATGGCCGGTGAGTCCGCCGTACTGTGCACCCACGGGGATGTCTCCACCGAGTTGCTCGAGCTCCTCTACCCGGAGCCGACCCGGGCCCGTGCCGACCTTCGGCTCCAGAAGGGCGAGGTCTGGGTGGTCCAGTCGACCGGCTCGGCCATGGTCATCACTGAGCACATCCGCCGGCCGGCGAGGGCATCCTCGGGCCCGGCGACGGGGACCTGACCGCTACGCTCATTTCGCCATGAGCCACCTCCGACGCTTTGATCCGGCCGCCGTCGGCTCATTCCGGGTAACGGAGCGGGTCTTCGACGGACCGTCGAGGACGCTGGCTCTGCGCTACCGGTTCGACGCCGGGCCGGAATTTGAGGAGACCATCACCTTCGAGACGGCGCCGACCGCCGGACCGGCGATCGGGCCGGGGTTCGAGCGGGCCCTCCTCCACCTGCACGTCGCCGCCGGGACCAGCTACTACAAGGCGGCGGCACCGTCGACGGTGGTGGTGGACGAAGCGGGGCTCACCCTGGCCGAGTCCGAGTTCCAGCGCCGGCTCTACGACGACGGTCTCCGCGAATTCGCGGTGACCAACGGGCTGGCCGTTCCTCGCCCGGTCACCATCCAAGCCGGACGTCCGGACGCCCGGCTCCAACCGGCGGAGCCAACCCGTCGCCTCGGGGGGCTGCTCGTCCCCATCGGCGGCGGCAAGGACTCGATGGTCCTGATCGCCGCGCTCGCCGATCTCCACCCCCGGCTCTTCGCGGTGAACCCCCATCCTCGCGTGGTCGAGCTGGCCCGCCAGGCCGGCCTCGACCTGGTGGTGGTCCGACGCCGGCTGTCGCCGAACCTGGTCGAGCTCAACCGGTCGGGGGCCCTGAACGGCCATGTGCCGATCACCGCCATCGTCTCCCTCATCGCCGTGGTCGGGAGCTTTGTGTACGGGTACGACACCATCGCCATGGCGGTGGAGCGATCGGCCAGCGAGGAGACGGTGGTGGTGGGCGGGGTGCCGGTGAACCATCAGTACTCCAAGAGCGCGGCGTTCGAGGCGTCATTGCGCGATCTGATCACCGTCGCCATCGATCCCACTGTCCGGTACGGATCCGCACTCCGCCCGTACTCAGAGCTGGCCATCGCCCGGGCGTTTGCTCGGCTCCCCGAGTTCCACGGCTCCTTCTGCAGCTGCAACAGCATCTTCCGCCAGGGCGCCGACGTCGCAGACGGGTGGTGCGGTGCGTGCCCCAAGTGCCGGTTCGTGGGCTTGGTGCTTGCACCGTTCCTCGACCGGGGGGCAGTCACGGCCATCGTCGGGCGGGACATGTTCGACGACCCGGGACAGGTCCCGGGGTTCGCCGCCCTTATGAGCGACGAGGACAAGCCCTTCGAGTGCGTCGGGGAACGGCGCGAATCGGCCGCGGCGATGCGGATCCTCTCGTTCCTGCCCGAGTGGCGGGACGCGCCCGTGGTGGAAGCCCTGGCCGACCGGGCCCGGTCGCTCGTGTCCGATGCCGACGTGAGCGCCCTGCTCACCCCCTCGGACGACCTGGCCTTCGCCGATCCGGGCATCGCCGGTCCGGTCGATCGGCAACTGACCGAGCTCCGATGACCTTCGACCATCTGTGCACCCTGCGGGTCGCGATCTGGGGCTTGGGCGCCGAAGGGGTGGATGTGGCCCGCTTGCTGGCGGCCCGAGGCGTGGTCCCGGTCCTCATCGACGATCTGCCGGTGGACGCGGCCCTCTCCTCGGGGGGGTTGGGCGAGGTCCTGGCGCCGGACCGTGTGCCGTGGGCCACGCTGGATGTCGTGGTGCGCTCACCAGGGGTCAGCAGGTACCGGCCGGAGCTGGCCCAGGCCGAGGCTGCGGGGGTGGCGGTGACCACCGCCATGGCGGTCTGGCTGGAGGACTTCGCCGATGCCCGGGTGATCGCCGTCACCGGCACCAAGGGGAAGAGCACCACGGCGGCGCTCACTGCATCCCTGCTCCGCCACGACGGGCTCGAGGTGGCCTTGATCGGGAACATCGGGGTGCCGGTCACCGGGACCTACGGTCGCCCCCCGGTGGATGCCTACGTCGTCGAGGTCTCGTCCTATCAGGCCGCCGATGTCACGGTCACCCCCGGTGTCTGTGTGCTGACCGCCCTGGCCCCCGACCATCTCGACTGGCATGGCGGGGGGGAGCGCTACTACCGCGACAAACTGCGCCTGGTGGAGGCCGGCCCGCCGGGGTCCCTGGCGGTGAACGCGGCCAACGACGAGGCGGTCCGGCGGACTGCGGGCCACCCCGATCGGATGCTCTTCGGGCCGACCGGCCGAGTGCGGTGGACCGATGCCGATGTCATCGAGGTGGACGGGGTGCCGCTCGCCGAGGCCGGCCGGATGCGTCTTCCCGGGCGTCACAACCGGTGGAACCTGTGCGGGGCCGTCGCCGGCAGCCTCCTGCTCAACGGACGTCCCCCTTCTCCCGAGGCCCTGGCGGCCACCATCGCCGCAGTCGACACCCTGCCGTCCCGCTGCCGGACCATCGGGGAGCACGAGGGCATCACGTTCGTCGACGATGCCCTGGCGTCCAATCCCTTTGCCACGGTGGCATCGCTGGCCTCCTTTCCGGGTCGCGCGCTGACGCTGATACTGGGAGGAGCCGATCGCGGCATCGACCCTAGGGGGTTGGTCGAGGCCGTGGCCGCCCGGCATCCTGCTCCCCGGGTGATCGTCCTCCCTCCCGAACCTCACCGTCTGGCCGACGCACTGGTGGCCTTCTCGAGGAGCGCCGGGCGACCGCTGACGGTGGAGATGGCCGACGATCTGGGCGACGCCGTGGGGCGCGCCCTGCAGATGACCCCCGATGGAGGAGTGGTCCTCTTCTCGCCGGCCGCGCCGACACCGGCTGGCAGCGGCGGCTATGCCGATCGGAGCCGACAGTTCGCCGAGGCGGCAGGCCTGTCCGGGAACACACCGGCGTGACCGTCCCGATCCGCACCGACCTGGTGGTCACGTCAGGAGCACCATCGCTCCGACGGCGCCCGCAGCCCGGTAGTTTCGAGGTGTCGCTCGGGACGACGGAGCGGACCGACCGTAGGAGGACGAGTGGACCGACAACGGTGGTGCGCGCTACGGGCGCCATGGTTCTCCGGGATCCTGGTCGCAGCGGTCCTCGCCTCGTCCCTGGCCGGTTGCGGCAACGTCACCGGCGGCACCGTTTCGCACGCAGGAGATACCGACGGGGTCTCGGGCACGGCGATCACGGTGGGAGGTATGGGGTCCATCAGCGGTTTTGCCAGCCCTGATTTCGCCCCGGTGATCACCGGGGCCAGCCTGTACTTCGACCAGCTCAACTCCGCCGGAGGGGTGAACGGGCGGAAGATCGTCTACTCCCCGGTCATCGACGACGGCACGTCGCCGTCCGGCGACACCTCCGCGGCCCAGCAGCTGGTGCAGGACAAGGTCTTCGCCGTGGTCGGGGTGGGCACTCCGTTCTTCACCGGGTCATCGATCCTGAGGGCTCATGCCGTCCCCACCTTCGGGCTCCAGGAGAACACCAACGCCCAGTGGGCCGGTCCGACCATGTTCGGAGCGGGCGGGTCGTTCCTTAACTCCTCTTCTCCACAACCACAGGTGGCGTTCGTGGCCCAGCGCAACCACGCCCGTCGGGCCGCGGTGCTGGCCTACAACGTGGCGCAGTCCTCGGGCGGGTGCGTGGGCGTCATCGCCGCCCTCAAAAAATTCCATATCGACATCTCGGTGGTGGACACCTCGATTCCCTACGGCGCCGCGTCGCTGGACGCCGACGTGACCCGTATGCAACAGAACGGGGTCGACTTCGTCGCCACCTGCATGGATGCCACCGGAGACATCAAATTGTCCCAGACGCTTCAGCAGCACGGGATGGGATCGGTGGTCCAATACTGGCTCGACGGCTACGACCGGCAGACCCTGAGGAACAACCAGGCGGCCATGGACGGGGCCTATTTCCTGCTGCAGCAGACGCCGTTCGAGGAAACCGCGCTCCACCCCGGGGTCTATCCGGGCATTGATGCCTTCACCGCCGCGCTCCACCGGTACGCACCGGCAGGGACCGAGGCGAGCGCGCCGCTGCTGGCGGGCTGGGTCAGCGCCGACCTGTTCACCCGGGGATTGCGGGCCATCGGACGCACCGTGACCCGGAGCGCGTTGGTGGCGGCCATCAACAAGCTCTCCGACTACACCGCAGGCGGTGCGCTCGCCCCGGTCGATTGGACCATCGCCCACACCGGGGTGAACTCGCTCGACTGCTCCACCTTCGTGCGGGCCGAAGGCGACCAGTTCGTCCCGGTGTACGGCACCGGTTCGAGCGTGTACGTGTGCTTCGACCAGAAGGTCCCGTCCCAGGCCACCGTCACGACGGTGCCGGTCCCCCCGGGCGTGCCCGGAGGATGAGCCAGTTCTTCAATTACGCCATCCCGGGGATACCGTTCGGTTGCGTGTTCGCTCTCATGGCGGTGGGGCTCGTGCTGACCTATCAGGCCTCGGGGGTGTTCAACCTGGCCTTCGGAGCCCAGGCGTTCGTGTCGGCCCTGGCCTTCGTCTCGCTGGTGCAGGACGGCTGGCCCCGGTGGGCGGCGGGGTTCGTGTCGGTCTTCGTCCTCGGACCGGTCGTGGGGGTCCTGCTCGACCGGCTCCTCTTCCGGCGTATCCGCACGGCTTCTCCTCTGGTCAAGCTGGTGCCCGCCCTCGGGTTGCTGGTCGCCCTGCCCCAGCTGGCCCTGATCATCGCCGGTTCGACCCCGGACATCCCTCCGCCGGCCCTGTTCGTCAATGCCCAGCGGGTCTATGCACACATCGGGACCGTGCCGCTCAGCGGCCTTGAGCTGTCCATTTTCGGGAGCACCCTGGTGGTGGTGGGCGTCCTGGTTGCCCTCTTCCGGTTCACTCCGGTCGGCCTGGAGATGCGGGCAGTGGTCGAGAGCCCCCGGTTGACCGAGCTGGCCGGGGTCAACGCAGACCGGGTCGGCGCCTTCGCCTGGATCCTCTCGAGCGTGATGGCCGGCCTGGCCGGTGTCCTCCTCGCCCCCCTGTACTCCCAGCTCGATCCCCAGAACTTCACCGTCCTCCTGGTCTGGGGGATTGCCGGGGCGGTGATCGGGAGGTTCGCCAGCCTGCCGCTGGCCCTGGCTGGCGGCCTCGCCCTCGGCGTCGGGCAACAGGTTCTGGCCGGCTATCTCCCCGCCGGCATCATCGCCACCGGTCTCCGCCCATCACTGCCCTTCGTCGTCTTGTTGATCTTCCTGCCCCTCTCCCGCCAACGACAGTCCGACGACCCCCTGGCCAATTGCGACCCGCCCCCGAGCGCTCTCGACGGTGAGACCCGCGGCTATCGGTCGGCTAGCACCCTGGCCGGTAGGGTGGACGACGGTGTCCACGCGGTGGGCCTCTGGCACCGCTCACTGCACCCCGACCAGTCCGAGCCGCTCTGGCGCCGGTTGGGACGGCGGCCGACCTCGACCCTGGCCTGGGGGATGGGGGCACTGGCGGTCCTCTCCGCGCTCACTTGGGTGCCGGGCGACTGGCTCTTGACCATGACCCAGGGCATCGCGTTCGGGGTGATCTTCCTCTCGCTGACCCTGTTGACCGGAATGAGCGGTCAGATCTCACTGTGCCAGGCCACCTTCGCCGGGCTCGGGGGATTCGTCGCCGGACAGCTCGCCACCCACGACGGGCTTCCGGTCATGCTGGGCATGGTGGCCGGAGGCCTGCTGGCCGCCCTCCTGGGTGTGATCGTGGCCGTGCCCACCCTCCGCTTGGCCGGACTTCCCCTGGCTCTGGCCACCGTGGCCTTCGCACTGCTGGCCGACAACATCCTGTTCCCCCTGTCGTGGATCGGGAACGGTGCCAGCGGCGTGGCCGTGCCCCGTCAGGCACTCGGATCGATCAGCTTCGCCGCCGCCCGCTCGTTCTTCGTGCTCTCGCTGCTCATCCTGGCGGTCACTGCCGGAGTGGTGAAATTGGTGGGTGACGGGACCACGGGAAGACTGCTTGCCGCCATGCGAGGGAGCGAGCTCGCCGCTGGCTCCGTGGGCATCGACGTCACCCGGTTGCGGATCCTGGTCTTCGCCCTGTCGGCGGGACTGGCCGGGGTCGGGGGGGGCCTCTTCGGCTCGCTCGAGGGATCGCTCTCGCCCAATGATTTCAACTATCAGATCTCGGCGGTCCTGCTGGTGGTGGCGGCCATCGTGGGCCTCGGCTCCATCACCGGGGCGGTGGTGGCGGGGCTGGTGTACGAGACCCTGCAGAAGGCGGTCACCACGCTGCCCAGCCGGTACGCCGGCCTGGTGGCGGTGATCTTCGGTCTGGCCACGCTGAGCTACACCCGCCACCCGGAGGGGTTCGTGGACTTCCTCGGGAGCAGGCTCCTCCGCCTGATCGGACGGAGACGCACCGGTTCGCGGCTCTTCGGCCCGGGTGAGCACGGCCACGGCCCGGGTGAGCACGGCCACGGCCCGGGTGAGCACGGCCACGGCCTGGGTGACGTTCCTCTCGTGCCCGGCTCGGGCCGCCGCGATGACGAGGGCCTGGCTCCAGTGGGCGCACCGGGGGGCGGGGCCTGATGGCCGGGCCGCCACCGCCGGGTGGACCGCTGCTGGCCGCCACGGGGATCTCGAAGCAATTCGGCGGGATCCAGGCGCTCTCCGATCTGACATTCGAGGTGGGCCGGGGTGAGGCCGTGGGCATCGTGGGTCCCAACGGAGCCGGCAAGACCACGCTGTTCAACTGCCTGCTCGGTCTCGAGGACCTCGACACCGGCACCGTGGAGTTCGACGGTGTGCGGATCGACCGGCTCCCGGTGTGGAAGCGGAGCCGGATGGGCATCGGCCGGACCTATCAGCGGGTGGAGCTGTTCGGGGGGATGACCGTGGCCGACCATCTCCTGGTGGCCGAGCAGGCCAAGGCCGGTACCGTTCGGCTCTGGCGCGACCTGCTCCACCGGGGTGGACCCACCCTCGCCGAGCTGCGCCGCGTCGAGGAGGTGCTGGAGCTGATGGGACTGGCCGACCTGGCCGACCGTCCGGTGGACGGCCTCAGCCTCGGCCACGCCCGCCTGGTCGAGCTGGGTCGGGCCATGATGGGCTCACCCCGCCTGTTGATGCTCGACGAGCCATCCTCGGGGCTGGATGCGGCCGATACCGACCGCCTGGCGACGATCCTGGGGGACGTACGGGCCGCCCACGGGACGTCGGTGGTCTTGGTCGAGCACGATCTCCATCTGGTGGAGACGGTTGTCGACCGCCTGTTCGTCCTCGAGTTCGGCCGGATGTTGGCCAGCGGCCCGGTGGACGAGGTCCTGGCCAGCTCTGAGGTCCGTGTGGCGTACCTCGGGACGAGCGGATGACCGCCGCCCAACCGGTCGGAGCAGCCGGGGGCCGGCTCGAACTGGAGCGGGTGAGTGCCTCCTACGGCCCCTACCGGGCCCTGTTCGATGTCTCGTTCTCCATTCCTGCCGGAACCGCACTGGCCCTGGTCGGCGCCAACGGGGCCGGCAAGTCGACCGTGGCCCGTGTGGTGTCCGGACTGGTCCCGTCGACCTCGGGGACCATCCGCTTCGACGGCGTCGACATCACGCGACGTCCCACGTTCGAGATCGCCCGCATGGGGCTCGACCACCTGACCGAGGGCCGCTCGGTCTTCGGCTCGCTCACCGTCGAGGAGAACCTCGTCCTCCCGTTCCGGCGGGCGCGCGGCCGGCACGGGGTAGACGAGGCGCTCGAGCAGGCCTACGACGCCTTCCCGGCCCTCGGCGCCCGACGCACCCAGTCGGCAGGCACCCTGTCAGGAGGAGAGCAACGGATGCTGGCCCTGGCCCGGGTCCTGGTGCTCCACCAGAAGGTGCTGGTGGTCGACGAGTTGTCCTTCGGGCTGGCCCCGGTGGTCGTGGACGAAGTGTACGAGGCCCTGGCCCGGGTCCTCTCGGGCGGGACCTCGCTCCTGCTCATCGAGCAGCACGTCGACCGTGCCCTGCGCCTGGCCGACGCGGTCGTCGTGCTGACCAAGGGCTCTGTGGTCTACGACGGAACGGTCGAGGGGGTAGAACCGAGGCTGAGTGGGCTGGTGCTCGGTCGGGAGGCGCCCGGAGCTCCTCTAAAATTGCGTGCGGGCGAGAGGATTCGAACCTCCATCCCCGAGGGGACCGGGACCTAAACCCGGCGCGTCTGCCAATTCCGCCACACCCGCGTCGCCCGAGCCTACCAATCGGGCGCCGGTGGAGCCCGGGGACCCTCGGGACCACCTGGTAGCGTTCGGTCCCGACCAGAGTGTTCGACCGGGCCATGCTCCTGGGGTGTGGCCCTACGGTCATGCCGGCATGGCGCCACTCGAACCCCGAGCGCTTGGACGACGGAAGCACGACCATGGACGACGAACGGCCCGACACCCAGGCGCTCGGCCGGGCCGACGGGCCTGAAGCGGGCGTGGTTGGGGGATGGGTGCCGACCATCGTGCTGGTCGCCGTGGCCGTAGTCGTCGGCACGGTCATCCGGGCCTGGCTCCTCTTCCACCAGCCGGTGACCTCCGATGAGGCGGTGGCCGGACTGATCTCCCACCAGATCCTCCACGGGCATACCTACGCCTTCTTCTGGGGCCAGCCCTTCGGGGGCGTCGAGCCCTACGTGGTTGCCGCCGCCTTCGCCACCCTGGGCCAGAGCAGTCTCACCCTCGGCTTCGCCCCCGTCCTGCTCTCCGCCCTGGCCGCCGTGCTGGTGTGGAGAGTGGCGCTCCGCCTGGTGGGCAGTGCTCGGGTCGCCCTGCTGGCGGGTGCGCTGGCCTGGGCTGCCCCCTTCCCCGTGGTCTTTACCTCTACCATCGAGGGAGGGTACCGGGGAGTCACACTGGCCTGCGGGCTGGCCGTCCTCCTCATCAGCCTCCGCATCCTGGACGGCAAGTTCCGCGTGGCGGAGTTCGTGGCGCTGGGGGTCATCGTCGGCGTCGGGTGGTGGTCGCTGCCGGAGATCGCCTACTTCCTGATCCCGGCCGGCCTGGTCCTGGCGGGCGCGTTCGTGCAGTCGTGGAGAGCGGGCGACCTGGCCCGGTGGCCCGGCCGGATCGGAGCCGCCGCCGTGGCGTTCGGCGTGGGAGCCCTGCCGTGGTGGTGGACGAACATCGGCTCCGGGTTCGCATCGCTCGACACCAGCAAGTTCCCTGGCTCGGTGACCCCGCTCAACCCCGGCTACGGGGGGCGCCTGCGGATCTTCTTCAGGTTCACCCTGCCGCTGTACGCCGATCTCCGCCGGCTCAACACCGGTGTTTGGCTGTTCGGGGGGAGCGGCTCGTCCTTTCACCGGGTGGTGGTCGCCCTCGCCGTTGCCCTCATTGCCGTCGTTGTGGTCGGGGCGCTGGTCCTGTGCTTCCTCCGAGGTGGCCGGTGCATCGCCCTCGGCGTCGCCCTGCTGCTCTATCCCTTCCTGGTGGCCCTGCAGCCGGGCACTTGGTACTGGCAGGACGGCCGGTACGCCGTGTACCTCGGTCCCCTGATGGTGCTGGTGCTGGCGGCCGCCTGCGCCGAGCTGGCGACGCGGGTCCACGTCCGCGCCCAGGCGATGGCACGGGTCCATGCCCGCCACCGGGTGCCCGGCCTGGCCATGATGGGTGCGGTGGTGGCCCTCTCGCTGGTCTTGTCGGTGGTCAGCTTCCACCAGTCGTTCTCGGTGACCCCCCACGCCCTGGTCAGTAACTGGGCCACCCCTGATACCGCCGCCACGGCCACGGCCACCCAGCTCGAAGCCGAGGGGATCCATACCGGGTATGCCGACTACTGGGTGGCCTACAAGCTCGATTTTCTCAGTCGGGGCGACCTGTCGCTGACCGTGGCCGGCACCGACCCCGACCGGTGGGAGTCCCTGACCCGGGAGGTCCGGACCTCGGGGTCGCCGGCCTGGCTCTTCGTTCCCCCGGACCGGATCCCCGCCGGACTGCAGCAGTTCGCGATGACCGGGGACATCCAGGGTCCCAGCGGCATGGCCGAGGCACAGTTTTTGGCCGACCTCGTCCACCTCGGCATCACGTACCGGACGGTTGACGCCGGTCCGATCCAGGCCGTGGTCCCGTCCAGCCGGGTCCAGCTGGACCCCAGCGGCCAGGTGACGGCATCCGGGACGTGACCAGGTCATCGAGGAGCCTCGGGGCACTGGCTATAGTCACTGCGTGCCACCAGCGCAGTCGTCCACACCTCCGGTGGCTCCCGTAGTGCCGGATCCGTCGTCCGTGGTGCCGCATCCGTCGTCGACGGGGGAGGAGCTGGACGCCGCCGGCCGGGCCCGCTACCTCGACGAGGTGATGGCCGATATCGATGCCGAGGTCAAACGCCGGCGCGCCTCCGGCGATCTTCCCGCTGGTCTCGAACAAGAGCTCGACGAGCTGTTCCTCGAGTTCTCCCCGGTGGGCCTCCAGGGCAAGGCGAGGCTGCGCGAGACGCTGGCCCTGGTCGACGGCTCGGCCTACGTGGACATCGCCGTCCCCGTCGAGTCGCAGAAGGTGGTGGGGGCCTATGTGAAGCGGCTTATCCGCAAGACGATGGGCTGGTACATCGGGTTCATCGTCCATCAGATCGTCAAGTTCGCCTGGTCGGTGTCCCGGATGTTCCACGTCGTGGTGGCCCATGTCGAAGATCTCGAGGCCGAGGTCGCCACCCTGCGCATCCCCGAGCTCCCACCGAGCACGGTCCCCGTGGTCGTGCCCGGCTCCACCTGGTGGGCGGCCGACGCGGCGGCGGCGCTGACCGGTACCCGTGGCCGGGTCCTGCATGCCGATTGCGGCGACGGGTCGCTGGTCGCCACCCTCCTCGCCGCCGGTGTCGATGCCTACGGCGTCGATCCGTCGGAGGCGGGGATCGAGGCCGCCGTCGAGCGGGGCATCGACGTCCGGGCCGAGCCCATGCTCGGTCATCTCGAGGTGGTGGGGGACGAAGCCCTGGCCGGGATGGTGTTGAGCGGTTCCGTCCAGTGGCTCCATCCCAACCAGAGGGATCGGCTGGTGCGTCTGGCCGCGGCCCGCCTGGCGGTGGAGGGCGTGCTGGCCATCCACTCGGCCACGCCCGAGTCCTGGACGGCGAGCACCGCTCCGCTGGTGAGCGACCTGGCACCCGGCCGGCCGCTCCACGCCCAGACCTGGACCCACCTGCTCGATCTGCACGGCCTACGCACGACGGCGGTGCACCGCGGTGGGGTGGACCGCCGGATCGGCCCCATCCCGGCGTCCAACCCCGATGCATCGTCGATCAATGCCGCCATCGACGCGGTCAACGAACGCTTGCTGGGTCCGGGCGAGTACCTCCTGGTCGCTGTCCGGGAGCGGTGACCGCCATCCACCAGTTCGTCCCGGCCCTGTTGCCGAGGGACGCCACTGGAGATCACACG
>FSZO01000123.1_pt1 | contig 12682 bp, 12 predicted proteins | sample 1638851 | NCBI WGS metagenome assembly FSZO01 (sample SAMEA3914813, study PRJEB12502) | metagenome | biome: forest; material: soil | place: Canada | collected 2011-07-07 | depth 0.3 m | reverse complement strand
GGTCCGATCTACGAAGAGTGCGAAGGCGACGCGGGCGACACGTTCGTCGTGGGAGACGATCCGGACCATCACCGGGCCAAGCGCGATGCCCGGGCGATTTGGGAAGACACCCGTAGGTACTGGTTCGAGCATGGTGCCACCGGCAAGGATCTGTACGACTTTGCGTCCCAGGACGCACAGAGCCTCGGATGGAAATTGAACCTCGACCTTTCGGGCCACCGGCTGTCCGACTTCCCTCACTCGACACACTACGACGGCTCGATCGCCGATGTCCCTTTTGCGCTACGCCCCGACCGTTGGGTGCTCGAGATCGCCATCGTCCATCCCGAACGTCCCTTTGGCGCCTTCTATGAGGATCTCCTCCTCGAAGACCAGACATTTCCCGAGTGGGTGTTCGCTGCCGACTGACAGACGGCAATTTCTGGGCGGACCGGGGTCCTATCGATCGACATATCAGAGATGAATAGATCGCGCTCAAAATTCTGTAATTTATCTAAATTAGACTTCAAATAATTAGCTGGTGTCTGTCTTGCCACAGGCATCCTGTTTACATGGTATTAATGCTCCATACTCCCAGTAGAAATACTTGTTTCTTACAGTCTCTATTGAGGGATCTACCTCTGACTACTCGTGAGATAGATTTGCAGTAGGAGCCACCATTATGGTGGATTTATTTATACTTATTGCAGCTCCCTTTCCGCAACGACCGGACACGAGAGGAGCAGTGAGCATGATGACGACACTGGCAACCGGAGATGCCCCAGGCTCCGTCAAGATGCATCCAGGCTTGCGAAAGAACGCTCTGGGATTCCCCACGGTGTTGGCCCAGTCCATCGCATTGATCTCGCCGACCATGACGGCCGTGCTGATCATCGCCCTTTGTTTCGGTGACGCCGGGAACGGGACCTGGCTCGCCTATGTGTTCGGTACCGTGATGCTGCTCTTCGTCGTCGGTTGCCTGAACCAGTTCGCCAAAAGGTCGGCGCAGGCGGGATCGATGTACGGGTATACCGCGAGAGGTCTCGGACCCACGTCCGGGGTGGTCTCCGGGTTCAGCCTGATCTGGGCATACCTCTTCATCGGGGTCGCGGGCCTGACGGGCTTCTCGATCTTCGCCGCACAGTTCCTGGCCGGGATCGGGATACATACGACGGTTCCCCCGGTGATCCTCTTCTGCCTCAGCGCCGGGGTGTGCTGGTTCATCGCCTACAAGGATATCCACGTGTCGTCGCTGCTCACCCTGGTGTTCGAGTGCGTGTCGGTGGCCTGCATTCTCGCCCTGGCTTTTGTGGTCCTGTTCAAGCACGGGCTCACGGTCGACACCACCATCGTCAAGGCGAAGGGGATGACCCTCCACGGGCTGAGCCTGGCCGTCGTGATCTGCATCTTTTCCCTCGTCGGGTTCGAGAGCGCGACCACGCTCGGCGACGAGGCGAAGAGCCCGCTGAGGAACATTCCCCGAGCGGTGGTGGTGAGCCTGATCGTCACCGGCGCGTTCATGGTGTTCATGAGCTACGTCGAGGTCTTCGGTACCCGGCACAACAGCACCCCGCTCAATGCGCTTGCCTTGCCGTTGACGACGCTGGGCCAGATCTACAACGTGACCTTCTTCAAGATCCCGGTGGCGCTCGGAGCGATGGTGAGCTTCTTCTCGCTCACGCTCTCGTGCCTCAATGCCGGATCCCGGATCATCTATCCGATGGCCGAGCACACGGTCTTCCCGAAGCACCTCGGCCGGGCCCACAAGGAGAACCAGACCCCGCACGTTGCCATCACGGTGTACATCCTGGCCATTCTCACCGTCCCCGTGGTACTGGAGATCTTCACCAACCCGCTCACTACCTTCGGTGATGCGGGGACGCTGGCGGCATTCGGCTTCCTGACGGCGTACTTCCTCATCTCCGTCGCCGCTCCGGTGTACCTGAAGAAGCGGGGAGAGCTGCAACCACACCACCTGGTGGTCGCCGTCATGGCCTGTGTGCTGCTCATGGTGCCGCTCATCGGGAGCTTCGTTCCGGTGCCCCCATACCCGGTACGCATCTTCCCCTACATCTTCCTCGCCTACATGATTGCCGGATCGACGTGGCTCTACGTCACCAACCGCCGCCGGCCCGGTGTGCTGGCCGAGATCGAAGCCGATCTCGAACGCACCCATCCCTCGGTACCGTGTGGGATGGGCCTTGTCGAGGTGGGCCACCCCAACGACTCCTCAGCGCCTGAAACCCAGCCGGTGGTCTCCGCTCCCCTTCGGGAGCACGAGCCAGCTGAAGCTCAGGTGGAGCCGGCCGCCTCGTAGCTCGGTCACTCATCCCCATGGTCCGGTCTAGTGCCCAGGTAGCCAGGTATCCCCTGCACGTCCTCAACGGTCACGACGTGCGACGGTGCTGACCGGTCGACACGAGATGTCGCGGTATCGCCGAGGTGTCGCCCGGCAAGCGCATCGATGCTGAACCGCCCGGCGCCAAACACGACGATGACCAGCGCTGACACGCACAGCGCCATGTTCAACTGGTACCCGGGAGGGGCCGCCATCGAATTGATCCCCGTCGCCCAGGTGACGGTGATCATCGCCATGACCATGTCCCCGAACAGAGCCAGAGCGGCAACGCGTGCGGCGAGGCCGACGGCGACCGCGATCCCGCCGCCGAACTCGATCACACCACCGATGACGGCGAAGAGCCCTCCCGGGTGGAGGTGAGCGGTGTCCGAGAAATAGATCGCCGTACGGTGTAGCCCAGGCCCGTTGAACGACCCGAAGAGCTTTCCCGCCCCGTAGTAGACAAAGATCCAGGCGAGCGCGGTGCGAGTGGCCACGAGGGCGAGGTCGCCAGAGAGGGCCGGGGTGCGGGTACCGGTGAGGGCCACCAAGGCCGCACGGCCGCGATGCGCCGGAAGCGGAGCCGTCTCCATCAGTCCATCACGTCGTTCATGGGGCGGAACGGCGCGACCAGTTGCGCGGCGAAGACCGCGAGATGGTGGGGCCGGTCTGCCTCTTGCTCGACGATCAGGGGACGGCCCGGCAGCCCGGTATCGGTCCTGATCGTCTCTTCCGTCGGGAACACCGCTCGGTGGAAGAGCTGGTCCCAGATGGTCAGAGCGAAGCCGACGTTGACATCCTGAGGCCCGTCCAGCTTGTGGTGGATACGGTGGTAATTCGGACTGACGAAGACCCTTCCGAGGGGCCCGAAGCCCAGGTTGGTATTGGAGTGGGCGAAGGCCACGATGCCGGCGTAGATGACCAGCAGCGTTGTCGGCAATGCCCCGTTGGACACGAGCACGATCCCCGGAACCAAGGCGACGAGGTAGGAGACATGGATCAATGGATGGGTGCGGAACACCGTCAGTACGCTCATGTCCTCTTGAGAGTGGTGGAGCTCGTGAAAGCGCCAGAGCATGCGGACACGGTGGTTTGCCAGGTGGGCACACCAGTTCACCCCGTCCATGGCCACGAAGATCACCGCAATTGCGGCCCAACGCGGCACGATGCCGATCCGGGTCACGACGATCCACGGGAGGGACCGGTGGACCATCTCCGAGAAGGAGAGGGTCAACGCCACGACCAACGGGACGACCAGCGTTGCGTTCAACAGCGCGTAGAGCATGTCCTGGCGGTAGCCGCGGGCGAAGATCGGCCTTCGTTGGGCCGGCCGCACCCGCTCTACCACGAGAAGGGCTCCGATGATCGCAAGGGTCAGGGGACCGGACACAACGACCCGAAGACTGGTCATGGAGCCGGCGAAGTCCGCACCCCCCCAGCGATGGGACCAGCCGATCCCGACAAGGACGATAGCCAGCGCAGCAATCGAGCATGCAGGGATGTAGACGCGCGACGACCACGCTGTCCTCGGCCTGTTCGCTCCCAGGATTCGCTCCGCCGGTACGGGAAAGGAGCGATCTGGCACATCGAGGACAGATGACATGGCGACCTCCCAGTCCCTGACGGGGACGCTAGAACGAGACTCCGCCGGTGCCGGCATTCGACCCGCTGGAGCCGGTACCCGAGCTCGACGGTGTCGGCTTTGCCGTCACGACGACAGACCATTTGCCCCATTTGTCGGTCACATTTCCCTTGACCTGTCCCGCCGACTGGTCTCCCGAGAACCAGTAAAGCGGCTTGCCCCCGTAGGTCACCTGGAGGGCGCCGCCACGCTTCACGGTGCCCAGTTTGGCGGCGGCCACACCGGGCCCTGCCTGTGCCTTGTTCACGCCCTCCGGCAGTAGGACCTCCGGCCAGATCTTCAAGCACCCGGCGCCACATGACGTCTTGCTTGCCTTGAGGGTGTAGACCGTCGTGCCACTGACAAGGATCGTGCCGAGCTTGGCGTTCTTGGAGGTGGAGACGGTGGTGCTCGTCGCTGCCCCTGCTGCCCCTGCTGCCCCTGCTGTGCCGGCGGTCACGGCCGATGCAGAGAGTCCGCCGACGAGCAAGATGGCGCCCGCGATACGTCCCACCGGTGCTCGATGACTGGGTGCTCGGTGTGGTTTCGTCTGCTTCATGGTGCTCGTCTCCTCGTGCCGTTCGTTTCCCGTCACCATGCATTACGGACGAGCCGGGCGAAGAGATCACCTCTCAGACTTGGAGTCGGGCTGAGGCAAGAACGGCTCCGTTCGAGGCGATCAGACGGGCGGCGCGCACCTCGCCTGCGGGCGCGCTCAAGGGCGCCGCCCAGGTGCCGTACCCACCCGAGAGCGTGAACGTTCCGATCGACTCGACCTGTCCTCCGGCCAGCGTCACCTCGCAGGTCACCGTGCCTGACCAGGCGCCTCCGTTGACGGTCATGAACATCCATGTGGGGCTGCCTCCCGAGATGAGGACCTCACCGAGATTGTGCCCGTGTGACGTGAGGTGGGCCGACGTGAGATTGACGGTCGTCGGCTTGCCAGAAGTTCGAGGAACCAGTGCGCCAAGTCCGAATCCGAGCACAACCATGGTCACCGCGGCAGCCGAGAGCGCGGTGATGCGCCGAAAACGCCTCGGCCGAGGCATGGCTGCCGATGCCTGGAGCTTCTCCGCCAGGCGGAGCTCGAAGCCCAGAGGCGGCTCCATCGCTGGCGCCAGTTGCACGACGGTGTCCGCGATGAGGGAAAGGTGCTCGAGCGTGGCGGCACACCGCGGACAGGATCCGACATGATCCAGAACTTCCGATCTACTGCGTCCGCTCAACGTTCCGAGCGCGAGTTCTGCGAGCTCGTCCTGCACCAGTTCACACTGCCATGGGCCTTCGCTGTTGCCGCTCATGGGTCCTCCTCGATCACTACCAATTCTCGAAGTTTGGCCATGCCCAAACGGATCCGGCTCTTCGCGGTCCCCAGTGGGATGGCTTCCGCCGTCGCGATCTCTGCGGCAGTCCGTCCGTACATAGCGGCCAACAGGACGGCCCGACGCTGTTCGATCGGCAGGGATACGAGAGCGATTCGGACGTGATCGAGAGCATCCTCGGCCATGGCGGCCTCTTCGGGCTGGCGCCCGGTGCACATGAGGTCGAGGAACGCCCGGCCATTGGGATCGGTCGGGGTGCCGCCTCGAAGCCGTAGGGCGTCTATGGCCAGATTGCGCGTGATCGTGAGGGTCCACGCAGCCACGGAACCGCGTCGTGCGTCAAACACCAACGCATGTCGAAAGATCCGGATGAAGGCTTCCTGGGCGATGTCCTCTGCGAGCGCGGCGTCGCGCAGGATCCCCATGGCGAGCCCGAACAGTCGATGCTGGTAGCGACGGACGAAGATAAGAGCAGCCCGGTCGTCACCGACCGCCATGCCCGAGAGCAGCATCTCGTCGGAGATGTCGTCCTCGTCTCGACTCCTGCCTCGTTTCATCACATGTACTACGGCCGAAGGCCACGGAGAGATCAATCAAGCGCCGCCAAGGTCACCAATGGGGTGGTGAGGATCTGCCTGGTCCTTTCTGGCACGGCCGATCTCTGGCACGGCCGACGCCCGCAAGCCTGGTCACACCGAGGCCGTGGAGAGCAAGGCATCGATCTGGCCGATTGCCTGAGCCATGCCCTCCTGCATACCCATGCCGAGCATGGTCTCCATCTGCTCGGTATCCACGAAATGGGTCACTGCAGTCATTCGGGTGCCACCGTTGAGCGGCTCGAAGGTCACGTAGGCGGACATCGGCTCCACTCCGGGCACCGGCTCGCCGTCCTCGCCGGCCAGGCCATTGGCGAACTCAATGCGATGTGGCTTGTCGATCGCATCGATGCGCCACCAGCCATGTGGGGTCTCCCCGTCCGGCCCTGTCATGAGGTAGCGGGACTCGCCCCCGATGACGAAGTCATGCCGGGCGAACGTGGCCGGAAACGTGGGTGGCCCCCACCAGCGTTCGAGCTGACGCGGGTTCTCCCATACCTCCCACACTCGATCCGGGTCGGCGTCGAAGTCGGCGACAAGGGTGAGGGTCAAACGGTCAACGTCCTTGGTGGTGCTGATGACGGTCATGTCAGGTTCCTTCCTTGCCGGCGAGCACGCCGGCGATCTGGGTGGCACGTTGGATCCAGAGCTGCTCGTAGGTGTCGAGGAGGGCAGCCGCCTTGCGCAGGGTCAGCTCGTTGCCCTGCACGATCTGTTCACGGCCGCTTCGCTGCTTCGTCACGAGCGAAACCCGTTCGAGCACCGCCACGTGTTTCTGCACCGCGGCGAAGCTCATCTCGTAGCGACCAGCGAGGGCTGATACCGACTGCTCCTTTTGGATCGCTCGCACGAGGATGTCGCGCCGAGTGGCATCCGCCAATGCGTGGAAGACCCGATCGGCCTCCTCTTCCGAGAGGTAATCTACAACCATATAGTTGTATATTAACTCCCTTGTCGCTCGATGGCAAGACGTCGCTCCTCGGGTTGCTCAACAGACCAGACGTTGCCCACAGTGGGTAGGGAAGGTCATCAGGCCGATGTGCCATCGATGTGCCGCATGAGCGGCGCCCAGCGTCGGCAATGCCTCTCTCCGTGCCCCAGGCAACGCGGTCAGTGGGAGTTCACATCCTTGTCGCGGTCCCGTCGCGCAATGGGCTCGTGAAGATCAACTCGAGTTCAAGTAACCGTGGCGCCCGGTTTACCGGGCCTTCTTAAGGTCTCCTCGGGTAGCGGTGGCCGAATAGTGCCGCCTTCGGACCCCTGAGTAAGGAGACAGTGCATGAAGAGATATCGCTCAACGTCGCGGTGGCGCCGACCGGTTGTCCTGGTGACCGCCGTGGCCGCACTTACGGGGTCGGCCACGCTACTGAGCCCCGCCTTGGCCTCGGCCGGTCCGCTGACCGGTGGGAACCTGCTCGTGTCGACCAGCGTCTGGACACAGGATGCCGCTGTCACCGCGGGCACCACCCAGCTTCCTCCCGGGTGTGGCTCCGCCGCCGCCCCGTGCAGCACGGCGGTGGCTCCGGGTACCTACCCGCTGGTCTTCAACAACGACGGGCCCGACTCCAGCTTCGGGGTCACCCAGCCCATCGTCTTCGACGAGATCGATCCGGTCAACGACACCAAGATCGGCTCGCTGACCGTGCCCAACAGCACCCAGCCCGGCATCACCTCGACGTCGGACCAGATGGTCACCAGCTTCTCCTCGAAGTCCGAGATCGCCATCAACCAGTCGACGGACGACCTCTACGACACGTTCATGGGCTACGTGGCTCCGGTGGGATCGCTGGATGTCTCCAACTCGAACACCCCCGGAGCGGTCGACTCGACCAACACGGCCGGACCCAACTCGTACTACCGGGCGGTGGCGGCGCTGGACGGGAACGGCAACCTCCAGTACACCGAAACCAATGCCTATAGCGGGAACAACGGCCGGGCCGCCATCCTCAATCCGGCCACCAACACCATCTTCACCGTTGGGAACGCCGGCAACGGGGCCAATCCGGAACCTGCGGGCATCGTGTCGGGCGCCGGATCGCAGATCCTCTCCCAGTCCAGTCAGCCTGAATCCGCTCAGACCCCGAGCAGCACGCTCACCCCGATGGCGAACTTCAACGTGACTCAGCTGGGCGACACCGCTGACAAGTCGGCCAAGGACAACAACTTCCGAGGACTGACCGTCGACAACAACGTCGTCTACTTCACCAAAGGAAGCGGCAGCAACGGTGTCGATACCGTCTACTACCTCGACACCACCGGCTCCTGCCCGTCCGGCGGGATCGGACTGCCCTCCTCGTCGGCCACACTGCCCAACGCTTCGACGTTCACGTCCCCGACGGTCTCGACGAGCAACACGGGCCTCGGGCTGACCAGTAAGAACCCCGGGCTGACCCCGACCAACAGCTGCATCCTGAGCGGCTTCCCGACGGCCATCGCCAAGAACGCCACCGACTCCAGCCTGTATCCGTTCGGCATCTGGTTCGCCAACCCGACCACCTTGTACGTGGCCGACGAGGGCGCCGGAGACGCCACCTACTCGTCTGTGACCAACACGTACACGGCGGCGGCGGCATCCACCACGGCCGGGCTGCAGAAGTGGACGTTCAACACGACGTCGAACAAGTGGGTGCTCGACTACACGCTCCAGAACGGCCTCAATCTGGGCACGCCCTACGCGGTGGCCAACTCCGGCTCGAACAGCTACCCGACCGGGCTGAACAGCACCGACGGGGGCACTGGCCTCCCCTGGTCCCCGGCCACGGACGGGCTCCGCAACCTGGTCGGCCAGGTCAACAGTGATGGTTCGGTGAACATCTGGGCCACCACCTCCACGGTCAGTGGCTCCGGCGACCAAGGAGCCGATCCCAATCAGCTGGTGTCGATCACCGACAATCTTTCCAGCACCACGGCTCCGACCGGCGAGAGCTTCTCGACCGTGATGCCCGCCACCTACGCACAGGTCATCCGGGGCGTCTCCTTCACGCCCACCACCGTCCCTCCGGTGGCGACACCGGAGGTCCCCCTCGCGCTGCTCCTTCCCTTGGCCGCGGTGGCCATCGGTGGCGGTGCGCTCGGTGTCCGGGAGTTCCGTCGGCGCCGGAACTTGGCGGCGGTGTAGGCAGACCGCACACCAGGACCCTGCCCGGCCGTCAGGCCGCTCGACACGACGACAGCCGGCCCCTCCGGGGGCCGGCTGTCTGTCATTGGACGTGGTGACACGGGATGGTGGGCCGGTCTGACTCGATGTGCATGATTGCGGTCAGGCTCGACTTCTGCTCGGAGCGTCGTGTCCAAAAACTGGCCCTGACCGGCGGAGGGAGTGGGATTCGAACCCACGGAGACTTGCGTCTCACGGCTTTTCAAGAGCCGCGCATTTGTCCGCTCTGCCATCCCTCCGAGCGCCAGCCAGGGTAGTCGTCCCGAGTCGGAGCCCGGAAGACGCGTGTCAGCTTGCGCTGATCTCGCCGATCAGCCCGTCCATCCAGGCACTCGCTTCCCGCCACGACAGCTCGACTTCGCGTCGGATGGCCGGACCGGCCGCCCCGGCGGCCGGATAGGAGCCGAGGAACTTGACGCCGGCCAGTTCCGCATGGAGGTCACGCAGGCAGTCGGCCACCACGGCATCGGCCACGTGGCCGTCGAAGTCGATCAGGAAGCAGTAGTCGCCCAGGGCCTTTTTGGTCGGCCTCGACTCGAGCTTGCTCAGGTTGATGTTGCGGGCGGCGAAGTGCCCGAGGATGGCATAGAGCGATCCTGGATGGTCGGCGCTCTGGAAGCAGGCGATGCTGGTCCGGTCATGGCCGGTGGGGGCGGGGATGCCGGAGCGGGCCAGGCTCACGAACCGGGTCTGGTTCTCCGGATGGTCTTCCACGTCCTCGACCAGGATGTCGAGCCCGTACAGTTCGGCCGCCAGCCGCGGGGCGATGGCCGCCGTCGGCCGTGCCGTCAGGATCTGGTCGTGCTCGCCCAGCTGTCGGGCCGCTCCGGCCGTGGACGTGGTGGCCAGGATCTCCGCCCCGGGGAGGTGCTCGTTCAGGAAGGTACGGCACTGGGCTGTGGCCATGGGAATGGACGCCACCCGTTCGACGTCGGACAGCCGGGTACCCGGGGCCGCCATCAGGTGGAGGTGGATGTCCAGCACCACTTCACGCTGGATGCGCAGATCGACGTCGAAGATCAGGCTGTCCACGATGTCTCGCACCGTTCCTTCGATGGCGTTCTCCACCGGGACGAAGCCGAGGTCCTGGTGGCCTCGGGTCACGGCGTCGAGCACCTCGAACAGCGAGCCGAACGGGGTGACCTGTGCCGAGGCATACTCGGGCTCGCCGAGAAGCGCCTCTTCGGAGAAGGTTCCCTTCGGCCCGAGGAAGCCGATGCGGACCGCTGGCCCGGTCGACGGGTCGGGAAATGCAGCGGCTGCCATACCCGGGCAGGATAGTGAACATCATGGACGAACCCGTACTGCTCCGCCTGCTTGCCGATGTCCGTTCGGGGCTGCTGTCTCCCGACGATGCCGTGCACCGGCTGCGTCGGCTGCCCTTCGCCGACCTGGGATTCGCCAAGGTCGATCACCACCGTAACCTCCGTCAGGGCTTTCCCGAGGCCGTGTACGGCCAGGGCAAGACACCCGAACAGTGCGCTGCCATCGTGGGTGAGCTTCTCGACGGTGGGGTCAGCACCGGCGACGGTTCAAGGGCCGGGGGAACCGGGCCGGTGATCCTGACCCGGGCCGACGCCGCTCAGGTGGCGGCGGCGCAGACCGCCCATCCCGGCGGTGTCCGAACGGCCACCGGCGGGGCCACCGGCGGCGACCAGGTCAGAGGCGAGTTGTCGATGGTGGTGTGGCGCCCTGCCCCGACCCGACTGGCTCATATCGTGGTCGTGACCGCCGGGACCTCGGACCTGCCGGTGGCGCGCGAGTGCGAAGCCACCCTGGTCGCCCTCGGCTTCCGCCCGAACCTGCTGGCCGACTGTGGGGTGGCAGGCGTGCACCGCTTGCTGGAATCGGCCGACGAGCTGAGCGACGCGGACGCCATCGTGGTGGTGGCGGGGATGGAGGGAGCCCTGGCCAGCCTGATCGGAGGGATCACTCCCGCCCCGGTGGTGGCTGTCCCCACCAGCACCGGCTACGGCGCCGCTTTGGAGGGGGTCACCGCGCTGTTGGCCATGCACGCGTCGTGCGCGGCGGGGATCACCGTGGTCGGGATCGACAACGGGTTCGGGGCGGCGTGTGCCATCGCCCGGACGCTTCCGTGACCGCGCCCTCGACGATGCCCGCTCTTTCTGCCCCCCCCGGGCCACCGGCGGCACCAGTCCCGGGCGTGCGTACCGTGGCCTGGTTCCACTGCTTCGCCGGAATTGCCGGGGACATGGCCCTCGGCAGCTTGGTGGATGCCGGTGCGGATCCGGGTGAGGTTCTGACCTTGTTGGAACGCCTGCCCCTTCCGGGATGGGGCCTCGAGTTCGAACCGGTTCTCCGCGGTGGAGTGGCGGCCACCCATGCCGTGGTGGCCGTCGAGGACAATGTGGTGGTGCGGACTCACGCGCACATCGTCGGCCTGATCGAAGAGGCACGCCTGCCCGAGCGGGTCGCCCGCCGGGCCCTGGCCACCTTCGCCGGCCTGGCCGATGTCGAGGCCCGTTTGCACCGCAGGACAGTCGACCAGGTGCACTTCCACGAAGTCGGGGGTCACGACACCATTATCGACGTCGTGGGCACGGCGGCCGCCCTGGAAGTGCTGGGCATCGACGAGGTCGAGTCCAGCCCGGTGGCCACCGGGCTGGGTATGGTCCGGGCGGCGCACGGCATGCTCCCCAATCCAGCACCGGCCGTGGTCGCTCTGTTGGAGGGGATCCCGACCTGGGGACGGAACGTCTCCGTCGAGCTGACCACCCCTACCGGTGCCGCACTGCTGGCCGCTCTGTCATCCGGATTCGGCCCGATGCCCCCCATGCGGGTGACCGGCCAGGGGTTCGGGGCCGGCTCCAACGAGCTCGGGGAGCTGCCGAACTGCACCCAGGTGGTGATCGGGGTACGGGTCGGGCGCCAGGCCGGAACGGACCTGATCACCGGGGTGCCTGCCGGCCCGGCCCATGCGGGCGTGCTGGCCACCGGCGACTCCGATGCCGGGCAGGCGGTGGCCGTGCTGGCCGCCAACGTGGACGACGCCACCGGCGAGCAGCTCGCACACGCCGTCGAAGCCCTGCTCGACGCTGGCGCCTATGACGCCTGGCTCACCCCGGTCGTGATGAAGAAGGGACGACCCGGCACAGTGGTCAATGTCCTGTGTGACCCGGCACGGGTGGGCACCATCCGCGGAGTCCTACGCGATGCCACCGGATCCCTTGGGGTTCGGGCCACCTTTGGCGAGCGGTGGCCGGCGCCCCGGTCGATGGAGTCGGTATGGGTGGACGGACAGCTGATCAGAGTCAAGGTGAGCGGCGGCCGGGTCAAGGCCGAGTACGAGGACGTGGCCCGTGCTTCGCGTCGTTCGGGACTGCCCCTGCGGGAGGTGGCATCCCGCGCCGAGGCGAGCTGGCGACAAGGTGGTGACGCGGCGCGACCGACTGGCCTTGAGGGGTGATGGTCCCCCCGGTCGGGTACCAAGTCAGGACAAAACCCTGTCCTGCTCGGTTCTCCAACTAGATTTATCGCTCTACGTGGTAATTAACACGCATAGCGTGGTATCCATAGACTGACCCCGTTCCGTCGACCTTGGCAGGAGGTGTGTGGATGCTGGGAGCCCGTGGTCATCGGGGTGGCCACGATGTGAGGTTTGGCTCTGATCGCCGGGCCTCACGAGCCATTCGGCGCATCACGACTACG
>FSZO01000037.1_pt1 | contig 13450 bp, 13 predicted proteins | sample 1638851 | NCBI WGS metagenome assembly FSZO01 (sample SAMEA3914813, study PRJEB12502) | metagenome | biome: forest; material: soil | place: Canada | collected 2011-07-07 | depth 0.3 m | reverse complement strand
GGGGAGCCGGAGGGCGTCCATGGCGATGTCGAAGGTCCGCTCCAGGTCCCATGCCCCGGCCGCATCGATCTTGTCCTGCAGCTCGGCCTGCTCGCTGAGAAGTTTGTCGAAATCGGCATCGGGTTCGCCCATCGCCACACATACCTGATTGAACCGGTCGACCAGAGCCTTGGTCTCGCCCACGCCATCAGCCACGTTGCCGAGGACGTCCTTGGTCGGGTCGAGCTGGGGCTCCTGGGCCAGGAAGCCAACGGTGAACCCTGCGGTCAGGCGCGCCTCGCCGCTGAACCCGTCGTCCTCCCCGGCCATGATCCGGAGCAGAGACGACTTGCCCGATCCGTTCCCACCGATGACCCCGATCTTGGCTCCTGGGAAGAAGGAGAGGTTGATCCCCTTCAGGACCTCGCGGTCGGGTGGGTAGAACCGACGCAGGTCACGCATGCTGTAGATGTACTGGGCGGGCATGGTTCCAGTGTTGCAGGTGGGCGGCGGTGCCCCGGCGTGCGGACCGCACCCCCGACACCTGGCAGAGCCGTTGGCGGACGACCACCGCGTCGGACGGCATCGGATTGGGGCGCCGATCACCTCCAAAACAACGACTACGGATGGTGTCCGACGGCTCACACCAGGTAGCCGGGGCCATCGACCCGGACCATGACGGGAAACCAGGTCGATCGAGATCCCCGGACGACCCGTTGCGGGAGCGCCCGTTGTCGTCGACACGGAGGGGGAGGGGCAGGGAGGACCTCCTGCTGGGATATCTCCGGCGCGGTCCCGGTCACCAGATTGTCGTGCTCCCACAGGGGAAATTGACGTCAGAATGTTCCGACCGGCCCGAAATCCAGGCCCGGTCCACTAGCCCTGCAAGGTTGTCGGCCAGTCCCCGAGCAAGGTGCTGCGCCCACGCTGGCCAGGTGTCGGACAACTCCGCCGGACCAGATATGTCGTGGGTCGGAGACTCACCGCGTCGTGGCCGTGGGGACCAAAGAGGTTGCACGCCGGGTGCAAATCTTTTTGCGGCTCGCCCGGGCCGCTCATATCGTCCGCAGCCAATGGAACAGCTGACCGGGAAGGTGGACCCGTGCGACCCATCGTGAGGACGATGGCGGTCCTCGTACCGGGGATCGCCATCCTGGGCTCGATCCCGGGCACGGCCCTCGGAGCGACCTCCGGTGGTGACGGTCCAGGGGGAACCGTCACCGTCGGTGCCGGCGACAGCGGACCCTCCGGGGGCGCACCCGGGGGTTCGTCGGGTGGGACCGGACCGGGGACCGGCGCTACCGGCAGCGGCTGGACCTGTACGTCGATCAAACTGGTGTTGAACGACGGAGGCGGCATCGCTCCGGGCGGCCCCACTCCGGGGAGCTGGTACTCGGTGATCTGTACCAATCTGGCCACCGGCAGCTCGGTCACGCAGACGGTGTGGATCCCCGACCAGGCACCGGTGCCCACCGGCGGCGTGGACCCCTACTCGATCGCCCTCCAGGCGGAACGCTCGATGGTCCTCCCTCGACCCACCTTGCAGTTCAACCCCTCGGGAACCGCAGTGGTGAACCTGCCGACCTGGCTGTGGATCGGGGCCGATCTCTGGCACGCCTTCGCGGTGACCGCCTCGGTCGGCCCGGTCTCCGCCACCGCGGTGGCGGTCCCTGAGGCGGTGACCTGGACGATGGGGGACGGGGCCACGGTGGTCTGCTCGGGACCGGGCACCCCCTACGACACCACCCGTCCGGCGTCACAGCAGTCCACGGGGTGCGCCTACACCTACCCGGTCTCGTCGGTCGGCCAACCGTCTCCGGACGGGAACCCCGACCACGGATCGTTCTCGGTACAGGCCACGGTGACCTGGTCGGTGACCTGGTCGGCCCAAGGGGCATCCGGTGGGGGACAGCTCCCGTCCTTGAGCACCTCCACCTCGGCCCTGATGCGGGTGCAGCAGGTGGAGAGCGTCAATGCCGGGTTGGACGCCGCCACCTCGGCGAACGCCACCTCGGCGAACGCCACCTCGGCTGCCGCGCCGGATCCGGCATTCCGCAGACAAGGGGCGGTCTGATGACCAGCCTGCTCGATCGCACCAGCCGGGGCACCGGCCCGAGCGAAGAGGCGAAGGCCTCCCGCCGTCTCCCCTCCGCTCCTCGGACCCGACGGCCCTTGTTGGTGGCGGGGTCGGCGGCCGTGGTGTTCGTCAGTGCGGCGGCATTCGCATCGCTCTACTCGTCGTCGAACCACCAGATCGCCGCGTTGGTGGTCACCCGGACCATCCCGCAGGGACAAACCATCACCGGGGGCGATCTCGGACAGGCATCGGTGAGCGTCTCGGGAGGGGTCCAGCCCGTTGCCGTCGGCGACGCGCCCGCGCTGGCCGGCAAACGGGCCGCGGTCACCGTCCCCTCGGGCTCGCTGCTCGTCCCGAGCGATGTCACGTCGGCACCCGTGCTGGCGCCGGGTGATGCCGTGGTCGGTCTCGCCCTGAAGGACGGCCAGCTGCCGTCGGCCGGCGTCGAGGCAGGCGACCAGGTCATGATCGTCCAGACCGGACCTCCCGGAACGCCGGTCTCTGCCGCATCTCAGATCGAGACCTCGGGATCCGGGCTCGGTTCGACCACGACCGTCGAGCCCACCGGGGTCCTGGTGGCCGAGGCTCGCGTGTTCGACACGACGCTCCCGCCGGCCAACTCGTCGGGGGGAGCCGCGGAGCTGGTCTCGGTCGAGGTGTCCCAGAGCGATGCCGCTGCGGTGTCCACCGCGGCCACCGCCGGCCAGGTCAGCTTGGTCCTGCTGCCGCCTCCGTCTCCGGCCCCGTCGAAGGGAGCGGGGTGATGACGTCGGTCACGTTCACCTCGGTCAAGGGGGCGCCCGGGGTGACCACCACGGCATGCCTGGTCGGAGCCACTTGGCCGGGAGGCCGCCGGGCGATGATCGCCGAGTGCGATCCGGCTGGTGGCGATCTTGCGGCCCGGTTCTCCCTGTCGTCGATGCGCGGCTGGCCGACGTTTGCCACCGCAGTGCGGCGTGCCGGCCCTAACGCGTCGGTCGTCCCCCACCTGCAGCAACTCCCGGGTGGCTTGGACATCCTGGTCGGGACCCACGCCTCCGGGGCGTCGATGCCCGGAGCGGTAGCGGAGCAGGGGGCGTCGGCGCGACCGGGGGCGTGGGCGCGGCCGGGGCCGCCGGCACGGCCGGCTGAACCAGCGGGGCAAGGGGGCGCGGCTGCGTTGTTGTCGGGCGCCTCCCATCCCGACCACGCCGGTTTCGATGTGCTGGTCGACGCCGGCCGGTTGCACCCGATCACCGACCGCCCGAACAGCTGGTTGGACTGTTCCGACGTGGTGGCCCTGGTACTCGCCACTGACGCGGCGTCGGTCCTCCATGTGCACGAGCATGCCGACCGGCTTCGGGCCCGGTGCGGTCCCCGGTTGGTCCTGGTCCTCGTGTGCAGCGGTAGCCATCGGGCCGCGGAGATCGAGCGGTTCGTGGGCATCCCGGTGGCAGCCGAGCTCCCCTATGACCCCGGGGCGGCCGCCGTGGCCACCGGCCTGGCCCGCGGGGCGCGGCGACTGGAGAGGTCCCGGTTGACGGCCTGCGCCCGCGAGCTCGCCGCGGTCCTGGCCGCTCGGTCAGGTACGGACGCGGTCCGCTCTGGACCGGTGGGCCCGACCGACCCGCAGGTCCACACCGACGGTCCGGTCCACACCGACCCTGACGCCCATACTGATGGTCCACCGTCCGACGGGGATACCACCGGGGCGATGCCCGGCAAATCCGACCGGGACCGGCGGGCGGTAATCCGGTGAACGACTCCCTGGCCCGGGCCATTCGTGAGCTCGTCGCCGACGATCTGGCCGCGCCGGAGACCTCCGGCCTGGCGGGTGACGACCGCCGTGAATATGCCCGTCAACGGATCATCGTCCATCTGGACGCGCTGACCGGTGCCGGTGCCGGTGGGCAGTGGTCCGGGCCCGAGCACTGGGCCGACGGCCACCCGGACGACCACTACCTCGCCGACCGCCATCCGGCCGGCCAGAACGTGACGGAGCAGCACCTGGTCGAGCAGCACCTGGCCCGAACGGTCCTCGATGCCCTGTTCGGCCTGGGGGGCCTGCAGGCACTGATCGATGATCCCGATATCGAGAACATCGACATCAACGGCTGCGACCGGGTGTGGGCCACGTACGCGGACGGCTCCAAGCGCTCGATGCCGGCGGTCGCCGAGTCCGACGAAGCGTTGATCGACATGGTGCGCTCGGCCGCCCGTCGGTTCGGCCTCTCCGAGCGCCGGTTCGATCTGGCCCGACCGGAGCTGGACCTCCGCCTCCCGGACGGGAGCCGTCTGTCGGCGCTGATGGCGGTGACCAGACGCCCTGCCGTCTCCATCCGTCGGCACCGCTACGCCGATCTCTCGTTGGACGACCTCACCATGATGGGCACGCTCGACCCCGGACTGGCATCATTGCTCGGAGCGGCGGTTCGGGCCCGCAAGAACATCGTGGTGTCCGGGGCCATGAATTCCGGCAAGACCACGCTGCTGCGGGCCTTGGCCGCCGAGGTGCCGGCGCGGGAACGGATCGTCACCATCGAGCAGGCACTCGAGCTCGGCCTCGACGCCGCCGCCCACCGCCACCCGGACACGGTGGCCCTCGAGGCCCGTCCGGCCAACGTCGAAGGTGAGGGCATGATCTCCGTGGCCGACCTGGTCCGGCGGGCCCTCAGGATGAATGCCGATCGGGTGATCGTGGGCGAGGTGCTCGGGGACGAGGTTCTTCCCATGCTCAATGCCATGAGCCAAGGGAGGTCCGGCTCGATGTGCACGATCCACGCCGACTCTTCGGCCGGTGTGTTCCGACGCATTGCCTCCTATGCGGTGCAGGCTCCTGAGCGCCTTCCCCTCGAGGCCAGCAACCTGCTCATCGCCGGTGCGATCCACCTGGTCGTGCACCTCGACAGTGAGATGCACGACAGCGCAGACCGGTGGATCGAAACGGACCCCCTCGTGCCCACGGGGGACGAGGGGGATGCCCTACTGCTCCGGTTCCCGGCCCAGGTGTCCCGGCGGCGTTTCGTCTCGTCGGTGCGCGAGATCGTGGACGCGGAAGGCGTGCAGGTCGTCTCCAACGAGGTGTACCGCCCCGGACCAGACCGTCGCGCCGCGGCGTCGTCCCCCCTGCGCCCGGAGACCCTTCAGGAGCTGATGCGCTTCGGCTACGAGCCCGCCAGAGCCGCGATGTCCGGAGCCCGGTGGTGACCAGGGCCGGGGGTGCGGCGTGTGGCGCACTGTTCGGGCTGGGGGTGGTCGGGGTCCTGTGGTCGTGGCGGTCCCGAGGAGCATTGGAGGACGGGGGATGGTCACGCCCGGTCACCCGGTGGCTCCGTCTGGTGTCGTCGGCTCCCGTGCTGGTGGCCGTCGCCGCCGGGGTCCTCGCCGGTGTGGCCACCGGTTGGCCGGTCGCCGTTCCCCTCGCCGGCATCGGCTGTCTCGGCGTCCCGCGTCTCTACGGCCGGACCTCGGGATCGGTGTCCATCGCCAAGATCGAAGCCATCGCCACCTGGACCGAGATGCTGCAGGGAACCCTGGCTGCGTCGGCGGGCCTCAGCCAGGCCATCGTGGCCACCGCACCCCTGAGCCCGCTTCCGCTCAGGGGAGCCGCCACCCGGCTCTCGGCTCGGATCGACGCAGGCGTCCATCCCCGTACTGCTCTGCTGCAATTCGCCGAGGAGCTCGCCGATCCGTGCTCCGACCGGGTGGTGTGCGCCCTGCAACTGGCGGTGTCGGCCCGTGCCCAGCGCCTGGGTGAACTGCTGGCCGCGCTGGCTGACTCGACCCGGGACGAGGTGGCGCTGCGGCTGCGCGTCGAGACCAGCCGGGCCTCGGTGCGCAGCGGGGTCCGTACCGTCCTCGTCTTCTCCCTGGCCTTTGCCGCCGCCCTGGTCGTCCTGGCCCATTCCTACCTGGCCCCCTTCGGCTCCACCGAGGGCCAACTGGTGCTGGCGGTCGTCGGGGCCCTGTACGCCATGGGGCTGACCACGATGGTCTCCCTGGCCCGTCCGCCGACGCCCGTCCGGTTGTTGGGCCGTCAGGTGGTCGAGGGGTGACCGCGGCACTCGTGCTGGGCGTGCTGGCCGGCCTCGGCTGCCTCGGGGTCGTCTTCGGCTCGTGGCGGCGGACCCCCTCCCTCGAGTCGGTGGCGGGGACCATGGGCCGTCCTCTCGCTCTGGTGCGCTCGTCATCGCCCGAGGAGAGGCAGAAGACGGCGCGGAGCCTCGCCGCGGAGGCGGCACTGTCCATGGGGGAGCGGGCAGGGCTCTTCGCCCATCCTCGGTGGCTGGCCCTCCTGCCGTCGCTGGACATCACCGGGGTCACCTCCGCACAGCTGGGATCGAAGATGCTGATCGGCGCCGGAGCCGGCCTCCTGCTGCCACCGTTGTTGTGGATCGCCGCCCAGCTGATCGGGGTGGGGCTCTCCGTGACGATCCCGGTGGTGGGCGCGTTGGTGGCCGTGCCGGCCGGTCTCTGTCTTCCGGTGGTGGGAATGTTGCGACGGGCCCAGGCCCGCCGCCGTCACTTCCGGGTGGTCATTGGCACGTTCATCGACCTGGTGGTGCTCAGCCTGGCCGGAGGCGTCGGGGTCGAAGGAGCCCTGTTGGCCGCGTCGCAGGTGAGCGAGGACTGGGCGGCGCGACGCATGGCTCAGGCGCTCTCGAGGGCACGGGACAGCGGTCAGTCCCCGTGGGCCGCGTTGGGGCGCCTGGGTGGGGAGGTGGGCGTTCCCGAACTGGTCGAGCTGTCGACGACGCTGCAATTGGCCGGGACCGAAGGGGCGCGGATCCGACAGTCCCTGAGCGCACGGGCCGTCTCGTTGCGACGACACGAGCAGGCCGACGTCGAGTCCGAGGCCAACGCCGTGACCGAGCGGATGTTCCTTCCCGGGGCATTGCTGCTCATCGGGTTCTTGGTGTTCGTCGGATTTCCCGCGTTCAGTCGGATCCTCGGAGGCTTCTAGGAACGGTCTCGCCGCCGGCCCGAGCATCAACCCACACCAACACCAACCTCAATCACCACCGACACGAGAGGAGCACCACGCATGCCATCCCAGATCACGGTCCTCTGGACCTATCTCCGGGCCCGAGTCCACGCCGCCGGCGGGTGGGACGAGGCGGGAACGGTCGTCGAGAAGGTCATCCTCACCGCGATCTTCGCCGCACTGGCCATTGCCGTGGGCGCCATCATCGTGACCAAGGTCACCGACAAGGCGAACTCGATCAATCTCAACTGAGGTCGGCGCAACCATGCTCAATATCAACTGCTTCAGCTCCTTCAGGCATCCACTGCTCCTGCCCACTGTGGCCAACGGTCGGTCCCGCCGCCGCTCCGCTCCGGGGGGTGCCCGTCCCGCGCCGGCACCGGACCGGAACGACCGGGGCTCAGTGCTGGTCGAGGCCGTCATCGTGGTCCCGGTGCTGATGGTGGTGCTGTTGGCGGTCGTCCAGTGCGCCCTGTGGGCCCACGCCGGCCAGGTGGTGGGATTGGCCGCCGCCGAGGGGGACCGCACCGCCCGCACTATGAACGGGGGACCGGCCGCCGGGGTCGCTCAGGCCCGCTCGATCGTGTCGGGTGGCGATCTGGCTTCCTCCGATGTGGTCAGCGAGATCCTCCCCGGCGACCTGGTCCGCATCACGGTCACCGGTCGAGCAGTATCGATCCTCCCGGGACTGTCCCTACCGGTCTCGTCAGTGGTGGTCGGTCCCATCCAGGAGTTCCGGGGTTCCGAGTGATCCGGCCCGATGTCGGGGACGAGCACGGGAGCCTCACCGTCGAGCTGGTGGCGTTGACCCCGGTGGTCTTCCTCTTCGCCCTGATGGTGCTCGTCTTCGGGCGCGTGGCTGATGCGCACCAACAAGTGGCCGAGGCGGCACGCGCCGGCGCTCAGACCGCGGCGGTGCAGCCGACCGCGGCGGAGGCGGCTCAGGTGTCGGCGTCGACCGCCACCCTGGGCCTGCTCGATCGTGCTCACCTGTGCGCGGCCACCCAGGTGAGCACGGACACCAGCCACTTCGTCCCCGGAGGAGTGGTCGCGGTCACCGTGGTGTGCCAGGTGCGGCTGTCCGACCTGGTGGTGCCCGGCATCCCGGGGACCACCACCGTCAGGGCGACTTCGACGGCGCCCATCGATCCGTACCGAGCGGTCGGGTAGGACGGGTGGCCAATCGACACGGTGCGCCACGGCAGGAGGGTTCGGTGAGCGCGTTCGTCGTGCTCTTGCTGGTGGCGTTGTTCGTGGTGATGGGCATGGTCGTCGACGGCGGCTCCGCACTGACCGCGCACGAGTCTGCGGTGGACGAGGCCGAGCAAGCTGCTCGGGCCGGAGCCGGAGCCTTGTCGGTCGACGCCCTCCGCTCGGGACTGCTCCGACTGGATGCCCAGGCGGCGGTCGCCGCCGCGCAGGCCTTCACCGTCGGTGCCGGCCATCCCGGTACGGCGACGGTCTCGGTCGGCGTGGTCACGGTCTCCATCTCCTACCGGGTGCCCACCTCGATCCTGGGGATCGTAGGCATCGGATCCCTCCCCGTCTCGGCGAGCGCTTCGGCCGTCGACCTCGGGGGCGTGGTCCAGGGGACGCCGTGAGCCGCGGCCTGACCCGCGGCCCGGTCCGCGGCCCGGTACCGGGCCAGACTCGGGACCCCAGTCGTCGCCGCAGCCAGTGGGGAGGCCTGGCTCCGGCCGTGGCCGGGGGAGCGTCGCTGGTGGTCCTGGTGGTGGTCGTCCCTATCGTCCTGTGGTCGATCGGCGGCTGGCCCCTGGCTCACCTGGGGTACCACCAGGTGGTCCGGGACTTGTCCGGCCGCAACCAGCTCGGACCGCATCTGATGACGGCATGGATGCTCCGGGGCGCACTGGTCCTGGCCTGGATCTCGTGGTTGTGGATGACGGTGTGCATCGTGGTCGAGCTCGGGGCGTGGCGGGGCGGGCGCCAGTCGGCGCGGCTGCCGGGAAGTCGGTCGATGCAATCGGCGGCGGCATTCCTCATCGGGACCACCTTGGCCGTGTCCGTGCTCAGCCGCAGCGTCCCGGCGGCGACGCCCTTGCCGGTGACTCTGTCCGCTACCGGGATGCCGGCGCCCCCAATCCGGGTCATCGACGATGCCGATCCGGAGAACGCTCGGCTGCTCCCCTTGTCGAGTGACGTGGGTGGATTGTCGAGTGACGTGGACCGGCCACGGGACTCGGTCGCGCTTGCCTTCTCCGATCCGGGGGCGCGGCAGATCACGCTGCCGGTGCTCGACGAGCACCTCATCGCGGAGGGTGCGGTCGGGTCTGCGGATGGGATGCACGGGGTACGCCCCGACGTCGATCCCCGCCCCGAGCCGGCGATCGACGTCGGCCCGATGGCCGAGCCCGAGCCGGTGACCCGGCGCTCTGCTCCGACCCACCGGGTTGACGAAGCATCCGGTCGCTCGGCCGGGACCCATCTGGTAGCGCCGAGGGAGACCCTGTGGTCGATCGCCTCGGACCGCCTGGACGCTCCGCTCCGGTGGAAGGAGATCGCCGCCATCAACTACGGGAACCGCCAGGCCGACGGCGGACGGCTCGGCCCGGACCACTGGATCCAGCCCGGTTGGGTGCTGGTGCTGCCGGGACAGAGGGACCTCGTGTCCCGAGCCGGGCTGACCCCGACCCCGACTCCGACTCCGACCAGCGTGGGTACCGGAGCGCCGGCGGCTGCGGGATCTCCGATGGAGCCGGGACCGGCCACACCGGCGCGCCCGGTCCCCGTCCCGGTGATGCCGGTCGGGGGCAGCATCGTCGGTGCCGGAGTGGTCTCCATCCTCGATCGGATGAGGCGGGCTCAGCAGCGCCACCGAGCAGAGGGAGCCCTGATCCATCTTCCCGATCCTCAACAAGCGAGCGTGGAGGAGCGACTCCGGGTCGGCGACGGCATGCGCGCCGCCACGACCATCGATGCCACGGTGAGGATGTTCCACCAGTGGCGGCGAAGGATGGGATGCGGTGTCACCCATCTATTGGGGGCGCGGCTGCACGACGACGAGATCGAGCTGATCGTCGACCCGATCGAGATCGAGGAAGGTGCCTTCCCACCGTTCGTGGTCGCCGGGGGTGGGCGCTCCGTGGTCGTGGACCGCGGCGATGTTCCTCCACCTGCCTCAGGTGGTCGCGGGACGGCGCCGATGCGGTCGCCGGTACCCCTGCTGGTCACCGCCGGCCGCGCTGACGACGAGACGATCATGGTCAACCTCGAGCCGCTCGGGTCCTTGGTGGTGCAAGGGGCCAGCACCGAGACCGAAAGCGTGCTTCGCTCGCTCGCACTGGAACTGGCGACATCGTTCTGGGCGGGCCAGTTCGAGCTCGTGCTGGTCGGGTTCGGCGGCGAGCTCGAACGGTTCACTCGGGTCCGGTCGGTCGTCGACGTGCCGCCGTTGGTCGACTGGTTGTGCGCGCGCAGGATCGCCGCCCGTGCTCGGCTGGGCGCGGCTGGGTACGCCTCCTTCGCCGAGGCACGGGCGCGGGCCGACGCAGAGCGCTGGGATCCGCTGGTCGTGATCTGTGGCCGCTCGGTGGCCGCGGCAGATGTCGAGGAGATCCTGGAGGTCGGAGCCGACGCCGAGGTGGGGATGGTGGTCATCGCCACCGGGGAGCCACGCGGGTCCTCCCGCATGGTCACCTGGTCGAGCGACCACTCGCCGTCCACCCTCGACTTCCTGGCCACGGTGGTCGAGCCCCAGGCGGTCGACGACCAGGAACTGGTGGCGGTGACCGCCCTGCTGGAGACGGCACGCAGTAGGGAGGCGATGTTCACCTCCGACGAGCCCTACGTCCACCTGCCGATTCCTCTGCCGACCGCCGACCGTCGTCCTCCTCCCGGGTTCCGGCCTGCGCCGACCATCTCGGGTGGGGCCGGGATCATCGAGGTGTCCGTACTGGGTCCGGTCGAGATCCGTGGCGCGGCGAGAGAGTTCACCAGGGCATGGGCCAAGGAGCTGGTGGTCTATCTCGCCATGCATCCCCGGGGCGCGGCCAACGACGCCTGGGCGACCGCCCTCTGGCCGGACCGCCTGATGGCTGCGTCCAGCCTCCATTCGACTGCCTCGGTGGCCCGTCGGGCACTGGGCCGGAGTCCTGACGGCGGCGATCACCTCCCGCGATCCCACGGTCGATTGGCCCTCTCCTCGACGGTCGTCACTGATTGGCATCGCTTCGTCGAGCTGGCCGATACGGGTCAGGCCGAGCAGTGGCGAGCAGCGCTGGCGCTGGTACGCGGCCGGCCCCTCGAAGGACTGCGCTCCTCGGACTGGCCCATCCTCGAGGGCATCGCGCCGTCCATGGAGGCCTCGATCGTGGATCTGAGCGGGCGCCTGGCCGGTTATTCGCTGTCCGGTGGTGACCCGCGGGGAGCGGAGTGGGCGGCCAGGCAGGGCCTGTTGGTCAGTCCGTACGACGAGCGTCTCTACCGGATGCTGATGCGGGCGGCAGACGCGGCCGGTCACCCGGCCGGGGTGGAGGCGGCGATGGAGGAACTGGTGACCCTGGTGGCCGATGACATCGAGCCGTTCGACTCGGTGCACCCGAGCACGATGGAGCTCTACCGATCGCTCACCCGACGGCGCAAGCGCTCCACCCGATGACCAGCGGGCGGAGCGTCCTCGGCCACCCGGCCACCCGGCCACCCGGCCACCCGGCCACCCGGCCACCCGGGCCATCGCACGATGCCGGGCAGCGTCGTCAGCCGGGACCGGTCTCGTCCGCCTGCCACCGACGGAAGAGCTCGGTGAGCTCGGAGAGGGCCTCGGGGGAGAGGTCCTCGGGCTCCAGGGAGCCGGCGAGCCGGATGGTGGTCCTCATCTGGTCGAGGTACGCCGTGCAGTTGGCGCACCGCCGGAGGTGGGCGTCGAACCTGCGTCGGTCGGACCCGGACAGCGAGCCGTCGAGGTAGTCGGTCACCAGTTCCACCGCCTGCTGGCAGACCAGATCGTGGCGGCGTCGGAGGAGTTGCATCACCGCCCCCTCACCGTGAGGTCGGTTTCCAGCAGGGCGCGGAGCCGGCTGCGCCCACGATGCAGCAGCACCCGCTGGTTGCCTTCGCTGATCCCGAGCACCGCGCACACGTCGCTACTGGGCAGCCCTTCGACGTCGCGGAGCAGCACGATCTCCCGCTGCCGAGGAGGGAGGTCGTCCAGGGCGGTCTGCAGCGCGTTCGACCAGGTGGCGGCCACCAGCCGATCGTCGGCATCGGTTTCCCACGGTTGCAGGGGTTCGGCCCAGGCCCCCGCCGCGGTGAAGCGGGACGGATCGACCCCGGGTGCGTCTTCGAAGAGCGGAAGGTTCCGATGCTCGCGTCCGCCGGCGCTGCGGGCCCGGTTGACCAGTATTCGGAACAGCCAGGTCTTGAACGTCGATCGGCCTTCGAACCGGTCGATGCCACGGACGACGCCCACCCACGTCTCCTGCACCGCTTCCTCGGCCACGGCAGTGCTCGGCGTATAGGTGCGGGCCACCCGCAGGAGCGACCCGTTGTACCGCTCCACCAGGGTCACGAACGCACCTTCGTCGCCGGTCCGAAGGCGGGCCAGCAGCTCGACGTCGGCCTCCATGGCTCGCAGCGTAGGTCGGGACCCCCCGGTTCGGCGTGCATCACCCGACCGGTGCTCACCAGGTCCGATGGTGCCCACGCTCGTCTGGCCAAGGAACCGTCGGACACCCCTGTAGTCACGGCCAGATGACGGTCGTTACATGCTCTGCCCAAGCTCCGGCGGTGGCACGGCACCACCGGTCCAGCGGAGCCCCCTCCCACCCCCGACCGCGAGGCGTAGCACCAGAACCAGGCTCGAGGTCCCGGGATCTCGCTGGCTGCGTCCCATCTCTAACCCTCAACTGGAGACCCTACCCTCTACTTGAGGGTTAGAGTCTTCGTGATGGGACCGAGAGCCGGCCCAGGTCGAAGAGCCCTCGGGGAGAAGGGGACCTGCTCCCGCTCAGTCCAGGGTTTCAGCCGTGGCGGCGGGCGACGACGACGACGACGACGGCGCCGGCTCGTCCAGCCCGCGCACGGCTTCCCGCACGCTGGCCGCCAGCCCGGGGGCATCGAGCCCCAACTGGGCCAGAATCCGATCGGGCTTGCCCTGGGCCAGGAAGGCCCGGGGGATCCCCAGGCTCAGCACCGGGGGACACCCGCCCAGGGACCGGGACCTGCGGATCGTGTCGGCCAGGAACGACCCCGCACCCCCCTGGCGCACGCCGTCCTCGGCGGTGACCACCAGGGCGTGGCGTCCGGCATCGTTCACCATCATCGGATCCGGGTCGGAGACCACCCGGACATCCCACACGGTGAGATCGATGCCCTCGTCGGCCAACAGCTCGGCGGCCTCCTGGGCGACGGTCACCATCTTGCCCACGCCGAGCAGGCACACCGTGCCGTCGCCGGTCCGCACCTTTCGGGCG
>FSZO01000051.1_pt1 | contig 13950 bp, 8 predicted proteins | sample 1638851 | NCBI WGS metagenome assembly FSZO01 (sample SAMEA3914813, study PRJEB12502) | metagenome | biome: forest; material: soil | place: Canada | collected 2011-07-07 | depth 0.3 m | reverse complement strand
GCCCCTGCCCCCGCCGACCCCCCGCCCCGCTGGCCCCTGCCCCGTCGACCCCGCCCGGCCATCGGCAACTCGACTATATTGACGCATACGTCAATCAATATTGACGCTGAGGTCATGGTACCGACGATTTGACAGGTATCGACAAAAGCAGCCACAAGACGCGACAGGTAATGACAACCAGGGGAGACCGGTGGCCGCGCTGGACGGGGTGAAGGCAGGGAAGGCCGAGCGGACCACCGAAGCCGATGGCTCCCTGCTCGGTCTGCCGCCCAACTACAAATGGCTGGCCCTGTTCATCTCCACCCTGGGCATGCTGATGGCCACCATCGACGGTTCGATCGTGCTCATCGCCCTGCCTGACATCTTCCGGGGCATCGGGATCGATCCGCTGCAGCCCAGCAACACCTTCTACCTGTTGTGGATGATCCTGGGGTTCCTGGTGATCACCAGCGTGCTGGTGGTCAGCCTCGGCCGGATGGGCGATATCTACGGCCGGGTGCGTACCTACAACCTGGGCTTCGCCGTCTTCACTTTCTTTTCGCTGCTGTTGACCATCACCTGGATGCACGGGCACGCGGCGGGCATCTGGATGATCGTCATGCGGATCTTCCAGGGGGTGGGCGCGGCCATGTTGATGGCCAACTCGTCCGCCATCCTCACCGACGTGTTCCCCGACAACCAACGCGGCATGGCCCTCGGGGTGAACCAGGCGGCGGCCTTCAGCGGCACCTTCATCGGGCTGGTGCTCGGCGGCCTGCTGGCTCCCGTCGACTGGCGGCTGATCTTTCTGGTGTCGGTGCCCATCGGCCTGTTCGCCACCGTGCTCGGCTATCTCAAGCTTCGCGAGACGAGCCCCCGTCGCCCGGCCGGTATCGACTGGCCGGGGAACATCACCTTCGCCGTCGGGCTGATCCTGGTGATGGTGGGCATCACGTACGGCATCGAGCCCTACGGCAGCCATGTGATGGGTTGGACCAACCCGACGGTCATCATCTTCTTGATCGTCGGGGCGGCGCTGTTGATCGCCTTCTGTGTGATCGAGACCAAGGTGCCCGAACCGATGTTCCGGTTGCAGCTCTTCAAGATCCGCTCGTTCACCAGCGGGGTCCTGGCCAGCTTTTTCGCCGCCCTCGGCCGGGGTGGCCTGATGTTCATGCTGATCATCTGGCTGCAAGGGATCTGGCTGCCGCTCCACGGGTACGCGTTCAGCGTGACGCCACTGTGGGCAGGCGTCGCCCTGCTGCCGCTGACCTTCGGGTTCCTCATTGCCGGGCCGGCCTCGGGGATCCTCTCGGACCGGTACGGGGCACGCCCGTTCGCCACCGGGGGCATGGTGGGCGCCGCGGTGTTCCTGGCCCTCCTCGAGATCCTCCCGGTCGATTTCCCCTACTGGCTGTTCGCCCTCCTCCTCTTCGGTACCGGCCTGACCATGGCCGCGTTCGGCTCGCCCAACAGGGCCGGGGTGATGAACAGCCTGCCCGCCCAGCACCGGGGCGCAGGCTCGGGCATGAACACCACCTTCCAGAACTCGGCCCAGGTGCTCTCCATCGGCATCTTCTTCACCCTGATGATCGTGGGGCTGATGTCCTCCCTGCCGGCCAACATGCTCCATGGGCTCACCGCCCACGGGGTACCCCACAGCGTGGCCAACCGGGTGGCCCACTTGTCGCCGGTGTCCACGCTCTTCGCCGCCTTCCTCGGCTACGACCCCGTCCAACACCTGGTGGGGTCCCATGTGCTCAGCCAGCTCACCGCCGGCCAGCGGCACGCGCTCACCCAGCGCGACTTCTTCCCCGGGCTGATCAGCGCGCCGTTCCGGGCCGGGCTCCATGCTGCCTTCGACTTCGCCATCCTGGCCACCCTGGTGGCTGCCGGCGCCTCCTGGCTCCGGGGCGGGAAGTACATCTATTCCGAGCGAGATGAGACCACCTGGGCCCCGACGGACCCCTCCGCCGGGGGCCGTCCCGGCCAGGGGACGGCCCCGGACCCCCGCCCCGCGGTCCCCGTGGCCATGCTCGAGGCCTCTCGCCTCGGTCCGGCCGACGGCGGGCCGCCATGACGGCGACCCGCAATGCCGCCACCCAGGCCGCCCCCCTGGTCCTGCGTATCGGGGAGGTGGCCAAGCTGACCGGACTGACCACCCGGACCCTGCGCTACTGGGAGGAGCTCGGGCTGATCAGCCCGAGTGGCTACCGAGGCCGGGGAGAGCGGCTCTATTCGTCGACCGACATGGCCAGGGTGACCCGGATCAAGGACCTGCAGGAGCTGTTGGGGTTCTCCCTGGCCGAGGTGCGGGTGGTGCTGGGCACCGAGGACGTGGACGCCCTGGACCGGGCCCGTTCGGAGTTCCGGTGGGGGGATGCGTCCTCCGAACGCCGCAGGGAGCTGATCGACGAGGCCATCGAGGCGAACGACAACCTCATTGCCCGGCTGGAGACCACACTGGCCCGCATCGGCGCCTTCCGCGACGAGCGGAGGGCCACGGCGGTCCGGCTGCGCCAGAAGCGTGACGAGCAACCGTGACGAGCACCGATGACCGGCACCGACCGGCCTACCCGGCGATGATGGCCGGAGCGATGACCAGCACAACCCAGGAGCGTGGCCGTGAGTGAAGCGATACGGGCAGAGACCGTCGAGATCGACGGGCACCGGGGTGACTCGATCGAGGCCTACCTGGCCCAGCCCCTCGACGGGGCGTCCACCGGGGGGGTGGTGGTCATCCACCACATGCCCGGCTACGACGGGGCGACCAAGGAGATCACCCGGAGGTTCGCCGCCCACGGGTACCTAGCCATCTGCCCGAACCTGTACTGGCGGGACGCACCCGGGGCCGATCCGGACGACGCCGCCGCCGCGGCCCGGGCCAAGGGCGGCGTGCCCGACGAGCGGCTGGTGGGGGACGTCGCCGGTGCGGTGTCGTTCCTGCGCTCGATCCCGTCGTCCAACGGCAAGGTGGCCACCATCGGGTACTGCTCCGGCGGACGCCAGTCGGTCCTCGCCGCGTGCACCCTCGACCTCGATGCCGCCGTCGACTGCTACGGGGCGTTCGTCCTGGCCGACCCGCCCGAGGGTGCGTCCACCTCGGTGAGGCCCATCGGCCATCTGCTCGGGGACCTGTCGTGCCCCCTGCTCGGCCTGTTCGGAGCGGAGGACAAGTTCCCGTCCGCCGGGGAGGTGGGCGAGCTCGAGAACATCCTGGCCGAGGCGGGGAAGGTCACCGAGTTCCATACCTACGACGGGGCGGGCCACGCCTTCTTCGCCGTGGATCGGCCCAGCTACCGTCCGGAGGCAGCCAACCAGGGTTGGCGGGAGATCTGGGACTTCTTCGGCCGCAACCTCTCCACCGGACCCTGATCCACCGGAACCTGAGCCCCGCCGACCGATCCCTCACCCCGCGTCCCACTGGGACAGAACGGAGACCACCGTGTGCACCTACCAGACCACAACGCTGCCGATGGAGGGGAGTGGCAAGGGAGCGCACGGCTGGTTTCCGGTCACCGACGCCACCGTCTACTTCGACCATCCCGTCCATGCCGACGCCGGCCACACCTTGAACATCGACCTGATCAATCCGGCGAGGGGAGCGGGCGCCCGGCTGGCCATGGAGCTCGACGCCGCCTCGGCCCGGGCATTGGCAGAAGCCATCCTGGCCACCCTGGACCAGGTGCCTGCCGCACTGCTCGGCACGTCGACGCACCCCTGACCGGCCGCTACTGCGGCGGTGGCTTGTGCCCCGGGGGAGGCGGTGCCTGTCCGGGCGGGAACGATGGGGGCGGGTACGCCGGCGGCGGTGGAGGGAGCGCCTGTCCGACGGGCGGATAGGCCGGTTGGGGCGGCGCGTGGTCCGGCAGGTGGGGATACCCCGGCTCGGGTCCGTAGCTCCCGCCGAACCCCTTGGCCTGCACCGCCGGTCCTCGGTACTGGCTGCTCCCGAGCCACAGGATGTACCAGAAGATGACGGACAAGAGGACCAGGCCGACGGTGAAACCGGCGCCGTGCCCGAAGGTCTTCGACACATCGTTGAGGACGATGATCGACAGGACCACCAGTGCGATCCAGCCGAGCACCGGGATGAGGTACAGCAGGAGGAACCAGGCGTACTTTTGGGGCCGGCCCACCATCTTCAAGATGATCATCACGTTGTAGACCGGCACGAAGCCCGCCCAGGGCGGGGCTCCGTTCGGGCCTGCCTTCTTGAGCACGCCCCAGATCGGGAGGGTGCTGAGGGCATAGCCCGCGACATAGAGGAGCAGAATGCCCCCGGCCCCCCCGCCACTCGATGCCAACAGATATCCCATGTGCTCCCCTTCGAACGGGTGCGACCGATCCTGTGCTGTACCTGCCCATTTGTTAGCACTTCTCCGCTGACGGCACCGCTCCGTCGGCCGCGGGGCGGGGGATCGGCGGCCGTTGCCGTCACACCGGCTCGGTAGGGTGCCTTCGATGATGCATCTCCACACGGCGGGATCGGCCCGACTGCTGGCCACCCGGCTGGCCGACGTCCTCGCCGACGGGACCTCCGATCCGATGACCCCCGAGTGGTTGGCCGTTCCCTCGCCCGGCATGCGTCGGTGGCTGACCCTCGAGCTGGCCCGGCACCTGGGGGCCTCGGGTGGGGGACGGTCCGACGGGGTGGTCGCCAACATCGTGCCGGCGTTCCCCGGCGACCTGCGCTCCGCCGTCCTGACCGTCGACCGGCCCGCCGTTCCCCCCGACGGGGCCGCCGTTGCCCCCGACCCGTGGCACATCGAGCGGATGGTGTGGACGCTGCTCGACGTCCTGTCCCGGGAGGACGGTCATCTCGGGCTCCCCGAGGCGCTGCATCCCGACCGCTCCTCGATCTACCGCCGGGCCCGCAGGATCGCCGATCTTTTCGACCGCTACCACCTGCACCGGCCTCAGATGGTGCGGAGCTGGAGGGAGGGTCGGCTCGTCGACGGGAGCGGCCGGCCGTTGCCCGAGCACTCGGTCTGGCAGGCCCGGCTGTGGAGGGCGGTCCGCGCCAGAATGACGGAGCCGAGCCCTCCCGAGCGGCTGCCCCGGGTGCTCGAGCGCCTCCATGCCGGGGAGCACCTGCTCGACCTGCCCCCCCGGCTGATGCTGTTCGGGTTCACGGTGCTGCCCGCCGGCGACTTCCTCGAGGTGGTCCGAGCGGTGGCCGTCCAACGGAACGTGCACCTGTTTCTGCTGGAGCCGACCCACTTCGACCCCGGCGCGCTGCTCCGGTGCAGCCCGCCGCCGACCGGTGGCCGCGGCCGCCTGCGGTCCAACGACTCGACGGCCCAGTTGGCCAACCATCCGCTCCTGCGGAGTTGGGGGCGGCTCCATCGGGAGTCGGCCCTGCTGCTGGCCGAGGCCCGGTCCGAGGCCCGGTCCGAGGCGATCGCCGTCCACCCGGGGGACGTACCGGCCGCCCCGCCTCCACCGACCACCCTCCTCGGGCGGCTCCAGCACGACATCGTGGCCAACGCCGCCCCCACCGCGACCCTGTGTCCCGACCCTTCCGACCGGTCCGTGCAGTTCCATGCCTGCTTCGGCCCCGTGCGCCAGGTGGAGGCGGTGCGTGACGTCCTCTTGCACCTGCTGTCGGCGCCGGGATCGGATCTCGCCGAGGAGGACATCGTCGTCCTCTGTCCCTCGCTGGAGCGGTTCGCTCCCCTGATCGAGGCGGTGTTCGGCCCGTCTCCCGACTCGAGGACGCCGGTGGGGGATCCCGACCCGCACCACGACGGGAGCGGTGCGCCCGCGCTCCGGTACCGCATCGCCGACCAGTCGATCCGGCAGGACAATCCCGTTCTGGGCGCGACTTCCGCCCTGCTGGCGCTGGTGTCCGGGCGGTTCGGCGCGGCTTCGGTGCTCGAGTTCCTGGCGCTCGGCCCGGTCAGGGAACGCCTCGGGTTCGACGACGCAGACCTGGCCGTCATCGCCGAGTGGACGGCGGCCACCAATGTCCGCTGGGGCCTCGACCCCGCACAGCGGGTGGCCCACGGCATCCCCGGTTCTGTCGGCACCAACACGTGGCGGGCGGCACTGGACCGGCTCTTGATGGGATCGGCCGTCTACGACGAACGGCTCTGCCTGGCCGTGGGCTCGGTGGCGCCGTTCGGCGTGGAGGGCAGTGACGTCGGTCTGGTCGGGCGGCTGGCCGATGCCATCGGGCACCTCGCCGACCTGGAGGGTGAGACCCACCGCTCCAAGCCGATCGCCGAGTGGGTGGACCACATCCGTCGCACCTGCGAGGCCCTGTTCGGTGCCGGCCGTGACAGGGGGTGGCAGATGGAGGCGCTGGAGCGGGTCCTCTTCAGCGTGGTCGAATCGGCCACCGCCGGGGACACCACGTCCGCCACCGGTCTCGCTTTTGACGACGTCAGAAGACTGCTCGACGAGCGGCTGGACGGCGGCGTCGGCCGGACCGACTTCTTCCGAGGTGGCGTCACCATCACGTCGATGCGGCCCTTGCGCTGGGTGCCGTTCCGGGTGGTCGTCCTCCTCGGCATGGACCAGTCGGCGTTCGGTTCGGACGCCTCGGCGGGCGACGACCTCTCCGCCGCCGCCCCCCAGATCGGAGACCGTGACGCACGAGGCGAGGCCCGCCAGGCACTGCTCGAAGCGGTTCTGGCTGCGGGCAGTCATCTGATCGTGGTCCGCGATGGTCGTGATGTGCGCACCAACCAGGTCGTGCCACGGGCCGTGGTGTCGGCTGAGCTGTTCGAGGCGGTGCTGGCCTCGGTCGACGCCTCCAGCAGGGTGGCGGTCTCGGACCGCCTGGAGATCGAGCACCCCCGCCAGGCCTTCGACGAGCGCTGCTTCGAGCAGAGCGGGCTGGTCGAGGGCATGGTGTGGGGATACGACCGCAACGAGCTGGCCGGGGCCCTGGCCAGACGAGCCCGGTCCTCCTCGAGGCCCCGGTTCCTTGCCGCACCACTCCCTCCCACCGATGTCGGGGTGATCGACCTGGCTGATCTGCACCGGTTCTTCACCAACCCCTCGGCGGCGTTCTTCTCGCAACGCCTCCAGGCGCGCATCCCCACCGCCGAGGACGAGATCCCGTCGGTTCTGCCGATGGACATCGGAGGCCTGGGCGGATGGAACGTCGGCACCCGACTGCTCGAGGCCCGGGTGGCCGGCTTCACCTTCGACCAGTGGCTGGCCTACGAACGGGTGCTCGGCACGCTTCCTCCCGGCCCCCTGGGTGACGAGGCCGTCCAGTCCTTGAGCGTGGCCGTGGAACGTGTGGTCGACAGGGCCCGGCTCCTCGGCGTGTGCTCCGGGCCGGCAGAGCCGTTCCCGGTGGATGTCCGCCTTCCGGACGGGACCCGGGTGACCGGGACCGTCCCGTTGCGCCTCCACCCCGAGTCTCCGGGGCCGGCCCGGCTGTTCTATTCGAAGGCCAAGGCCACCCACCGGGTCGCCGCCTGGCTCGATCTGATGGCGTTGGTGGCCACCGATCCGTCCGTGCCGTGGCGGTCGTTGGCCGTGGCCCGACCGGACCGCCCGGGAGGCGACGCCGTAGCGACAGATCTCGTGGTGCCGGCCGGGCAGGCTGCCGGGACGGGGCGGGCCGTCGATGCCCTGGCCGTGGCCGTCGACTGCTTCCGCCGGGGGATGGCCGAGCCCATCCCGCTCTTCCCCAACTTCTCCTATCTGGTGTACCGGGGCAAGCATCGACCCTGGCACTGGGCCGGGTACCGGGTCCCTCAGGATGGCGACCATCCGGCGGTGCGGCTGGCCTTCGACGGCAGCGACTACCGCACGATCATGGAGCTGGCGGCCCGACCGGAGGATCCGCGAGGGCCCAAGGGTCGGGTGTGGCGCTTTGCCACCTACCTCTACCGCACCATCGACACGTCGTGCACCACCCCCCCGGCGCCCGGCGACGGCGCCCGGTCCGCCGTACCGGTGGGCGCGGGCCGCATGGTCGGCGGCTCATGACCACCCTCCCGGACGACCCGTTCGATCACCTGGGCCCCCTCCCGTCCGGCAAGTTGGCCATCCAAGCCAGTGCGGGAACCGGCAAGACCTTCGCCCTGGCCGCTCTGGCAGCCCGGTTCATCGCCGAGGGGAAGATCTCGGCCTCGGAGCTGCTCATCGTCACCTTCACCCGGGCGGCGACCAACGAATTGCGGGCCAAGGTGCGCGAACGGCTGGTCGGGGTGGCCACCCACCTGGCCTCCGAAGACCGGAGCCCGACCGGCGACTCGCTGCTCGACCACCTGGCCGACCACGACATCCCGGCGCGCCTCGACCGGGTCGAGCGGGCGATCACCGAGTTCGACTCGGCGACGGTGACCACCATCCACGGGTTCGCCAAACAGGTGTTGGGGGCGCTCGGAGCGTCGGCAGGCAGTGATCTCGATGCACGACTGGCGGTCGGATCGTCCGATCTCGTGGTGGAGACCTGCGCCGATGCCCTGGTGGCGGCGGCCGTCGAGGGCCATCCGGTCGGGCACCTCCCCAGGCTGGACGACCTGGTCCGGGCGACCAGGGTGGCGGACGGACGGCCCGACCTCGACGTGGTCCCCGCCGGGGGCCAGCCGGGGGCCACCCGGGCCCAGACGACCCTGGCCCAGTTGGTGGAGCGGTCGGTCCGGGAGGTGGCCGCGCGCCGATCACAGGCCGGTACCTTGAGCTTCGACGACCTGCTCATCCAGCTGCGTGACGCACTGCACGGCCCCGGCGCGTCGAGTGCCATCGAGACCCTCCGGGCCCGGTTCAAGGTGGTGCTGATCGACGAGTTCCAGGACACCGACCGGGTGCAGTGGGACATCTTCTCGACGTTGTTCGACGGCCCCGACGCCGGGACGGTGTTGGTGCTGGTGGGCGATCCCAAGCAGGCCATCTACGGGTTTCGGGGGGCCGACGTGCACACCTATCTGGCCGCCGTCGGTGGCGGGTCCCGGACCAGGCGGACGTCCCTGGCGACCAACTGGCGGTCCGATCAGGACGTCCTCACCTCGTTGCGAGCGCTTTTCGACGGGGTCACCTTCGGATCCGACCGCATCCCCTTCGTCCCGGTCGACGCGGCGCCCGGCAACCGGCACCGCCGCTTGCACGGTGCCGCCGGCGGTTCCGTCCCCGCCCTCGATGTGCGGCTGGTCATCGGGGGCGGTATCGCCCGGTACAAGAGCAAGGCCCACCTGGTCGACCCCGCCGCCGCCCGGCGGGCGATCTACGGGGACTTGGTGGACCGGGTCGGGACCCTCCTCGAGGAGGGCCGGATCACCGACGATACCGACCCGCAGGGCTGGCGACGGGTCCGGCCGCCGGACATCGCCGTGCTGGTCGGGCGGCATACCGAAGGGGCGGCCATCCAGGCCGCCCTGCTCGAGCAGGGGATTCCGGGCGTGGTCGCCCACGGCGGCAACGTGCTGCGGTCACCGGCAGCCGAGCAGATACGTTGGCTCCTCCAGGCGTTGGGCCGACCCTCGGATCCCCGCCGGGTCCGGATGTACGCACTTTCCTGGTTCACGGACCTCGGTGTCCCCGAGGTTGCCGCCCTGCCCGACGACGGTCTGGTGTCCCTGCAGGAACAACTGCGCCGGTGGTCGGAACAGCTCGCCGACCATTCGGTGGCGGACGTGCTGGCCCGGGTGTGGTCGGAGAGCGGCGTGGTCGGGCGGGTCCTCGGCTCGGCCGACGGCGATCGCAACATGACCGACCTCGACCACGTGGCCGAGCTCCTCCAAGGGGCGGCGACCGCCGGTGGGAATGCCGCCGCCGGGAATGCCGCCGCCGGGCTCCTGGCCGTCCTGGACCGTGAGCCGGCCGCCGATGAGGACAGCGAGGTCGACGGCGACGTGGCGGCCCGCCGCATCGCCTCGGAGGCCGACTCGGTCCAGATCATGACGGTGTGGACGGCCAAGGGGCTGCAGTTCCCCGTGGTCTGCCTGCCCACCCTCTGGTGCCCACCGAGCCCGTTCGAGCCGGTCGTGTACGTGGACCCCGCAACCGGAAGGCGCACCCTCGATCTGGCCGGGGGGAAGCACTGGCCGGACGAGGCGGCCAGCGAGGCCCGTATGGCGCTGGCCTTCGCCGAGGCGACCGGGGAGCGCCTCCGCCTCCTCTACGTGGCCCTCACCCGGGCCCAGCACCAGACGATGGTGTGGTGGGCCCGGGTGGGCGGGAGCGAGGTCACCGCGCTGGCCCGGGTTCTCTTCGCCCGGAAGGACGGGCTGATCGACCCGGAGGCGTATGCCTCCCGGGTAGTGCCGATCCCGGCGGACGGGGATGCCGTGGCCGCGCTGCAACCGCTGGTCGACGCGGCGTCCTCCACTCTGGCGGTCTCGGTCGTCGACGAGCCCGGCCCCAGTGGCGCGCCCTGGACCCCGTTCGGTCCCGTCGCCGCCCCGGAGCGCTTGCAGGTGGCGCCCTTCGACGTCGTCCTCGACCGTTCGGCGCAACGGTGGTCGTTCTCGGCCATCGTCGATCAGGCCTCGATCCTCCGCGCCGATCCCTCCGACCCCACGCTGTCCGACGGAGGATCGACGGACGAGCGGACGGACGAGCGGGAGAGCGAGGTCGTCGATCCTTCCGCCCTCCCTCTTCCGTATACCGACCAGTGGGGTGTCCCCGCGGCCGACCCCACGGCCGACCCCGGGGCCGACCCCGGGGCCGTGCCGTTCGGGCTGCTCACCGTGCTTCCTGCGGGCACTGCATTCGGCACCTTGGTGCACTCCGTGCTCGAGGAAGTCGACTTCGCCGCCGCCGATCTCGCCGACCAGATCGACGCCGCTCTCAGCCGGCAGCTGGAATGGCGGTCACTCGACCTCGAGCCGGTGGGGCCCCCGGGTGCCGGTCCCGCCGTGGGCCGCCGTCTGCTGGTGGACGGCCTACTGGCCGCCGTCGACACGCCGCTCGGGCCGATCGCGGACGGGGGGCGCCTGGCGGACATCGGCAGGGTCGACCGGCTGACCGAACTGTCGTTCGACCTCCGCCTAGCCGACGGGGGGTCGCCGGCCAGGGTCAGCGATCTCGGCGCTGCGGTGCTCCGCCACCTGGATCCGTCCGACCCACTGCACGAGTGGGCGTCACTGGTGGCCGGCGGGTCCATCGACGTCGGACTGGCCGGCCATCTGACCGGGTCCATCGATCTCGTGGTGCGGGTCTCCGACGGCACTGGGGACCACCGCTACATCGTCGCCGACTACAAGACCAACGCCCTCCACCAACGGGGGATCCCGGCCCGGCCCGAGGACTACGGCCCGGTCCGGCTGGCCGAGGCGATGGCCGAGCACGACTATCCGTTGCAGGCCATGCTCTACGCCGTGGCGCTCCACCGCTACCTGCGGTGGCGTCTCGATACGTACCGACCCGAACAGCACCTCGGTGGCATTGCCTACCTGTTCCTGCGGGGCATGGTGGGCTCGGCCCCGGGGGCCCCGGGTGACCACGCTCCCGGTGTCTTCGCCTGGAAGCTCCCTCCGGGCCTGGTGGTGGAGCTCAGCGACCTGCTCGACGGCCGGGCCGCCGTCGGGTCGACGCCATGACCGTCCGCGACCCTTCCGGCCGGCCGGTGTTGGTGCCCGTCGGGCTCGATGTGCTCGATCCGTTCGTCGAGGCCGGCGTCTTCGGGAGCTACGAGGTCCAGTTCGTGGCCGGCGTGCTCGGTCTGTACCCCGGGCTCACCGACCACGAGGCACTGGCCCTGGCCGTCGCGGCCCGGGCCCCGAGGTTCGGGCACGTGGGCACGGACCTGGCCGACGTCGGTGGCCAGATGGCGGAGCTCGACGAGGGGGCCTGCGCGCTCCCCTGGCCCCAGGTGGATAGCTGGGTGGAGGCCCTCTCCCGCTCGGCGATCGTGTCAGCCCCCGATCACGATCCCGATCCCGACCTCGACCAGGTGGGGGCCGGGCCGCTCCGCCCGTTGGTCTGGGACGCGCAGCGCCTCTACCTCCAGCGGTACTGGCACTACGAGCAGGTGGTCGCCGACAACTTGGTCGGTCGCTCCGCACCTCCGGGAGCACGGCCGGCATCGACGCCGTCGGCGGGTGCGGGGGAGCGGGAGCCCTCCCGGGGGGCGATGTTCGATTCGCTGTTCCCGACGGATGAGGCCGACGGTCCCGACCTCCAGCGGCTGGCCGCCCGACGGGGCATGCGCCCGGGGGTGTCGATCATCGCCGGTGGCCCCGGTACCGGCAAGACCTACACGGTGGCCCGCCTCCTGGCTGCCGCCCACCTGGTGGCCGCCGATGCCGGCGGTGATCTGCGGGTGGCCCTGGCTGCGCCGACCGGCAAGGCCGCGGCCAGAATGGGCGACGCGGTCAAAGCGGCTGTGTCGATCCTCGAGACCGACGGCGCCGTCCACGCCGACCTGGCGGCATCGCTGGTGCGGACCGCACCCACCACGGTGCACGCCTTGCTGGGCTGGCGCGACCGGACACACTTCCGCCACGATCGCCACAACCCGCTGCCACACGATGTCGTCATCATCGACGAGACGTCCATGGTGTCGCTGCCGTTGATGGCCAAGCTCCTCGATGCCGTTCGCACCGATGCCCGCCTGGTCCTGGTCGGGGATCCCCACCAGCTGGCCAGCATCGAGGCCGGCACGGTGATGAGCGATGTCGTGGGCCCGGCCGGAGATCCGGACGGTCCGGGTACACCGGCCGGTGCGCCGCTGCACGGGCGGATCACGGTGCTGACCAGGAGACGTCGGTTCGACGAGGAGTCGACCATTGCCGCCCTGGCCGACGCGGTGCGCGGTGGGGATGCCGAGGCGGCCATGCTCTTGTTGGCCGGGGGACGGGACGATGTCCGGTGGGTGCGACCCGATCACGCCGACCGGCTGGACGAGGTCCTCCACGAGGTGGTCGTCTCCGGGACCGCGATGGTGGAGGCTGCCCACCGGGGCGAGGCAGCCGAGGCCCTGGTTGTCGCCGACCGGATCAAGGTGCTGGCGGCGACCCGTCGGGGCCCGTTGGGCCTGGACCACTGGACCGATCGCATCGAGCATGGGGTGGCCCAGCGGGTGGCGGGCTTCCACCGGGGACGTCGCTGGCAGGTGGGCCGACCAGTCCTGGTGACGGCCAACGACCGGGCCAACCGTGTGTTCAACGGGGACACCGGGGTGGTGGTGCACCGCCATGACGGGATGGCGGTGGCCCTGTCGGACGGCGACGGCGTCCGCTATCTGGCCCCCTCCCGCCTCGACCAGGTCGAGACCTGGTGGGCGATGACCATCCACAAGAGCCAGGGATCGGAGTTCTCCCACGCCGTGGTGTCGCTGCCGACCGCCGGGTCCCCCGTCCTCACCCGCGAGCTGCTGTACACCGCGGTGACCCGGGCCAAGGACCGGGTCACCGTCGTGGGCAGCGAGGAGTCGGTCCGCGCCGCCATCGTGCGGCCGGTGGCCCGGGCCTCCGGACTGCGGGACCGGCTCTGGCCCTCGTGAGCTCGACCTACTGGTACGGGGTCGGGGGGGTGGGCTGGTGCTCGCCCCGGTCCGCCTGGTGGACCCAGGTGGCGTACATCTCGGCGTAACGGCCACCGGCGGCCTCCAGCTCGTCGTGGGTCCCCACCTCGATGACGCGGCCCTCGTCGACCACCACGATCCGATCGGCCCGCATGGCCGTTGACAGGCGGTGGGCGATGAGGATGGCGGTACGGTTCTCGAGCAGCAGGTCGAGGGCGGCCTCGATCTTGGTCTCCGATTGCAGGTCGAGATTGGAGGTGGCTTCGTCGAGGACCAGCACGCGGGGGTGGGCCAGGAATGCCCGGGCCAGGGCAATCAGCTGGCGCTCACCCGAGGACAGGGTCTGGCCCCGCTCGTGGACCACGGTGTCCAGTCCGTCGGGCATCCGCTCGATCACATCGGTCAGACCGACCCGCTCGACCGCTTCGTGGATCTCGGCATCGTCCGCCTCGGGCCGGGCGAAGGCGATGTTGTCCCCGATGGTGCCGGCGAACAGGAAGGGTTCCTGGGGGACCACGCCGAGCTGGCTGCGCAGGGAG
>FSZO01000143.1_pt1 | contig 14157 bp, 10 predicted proteins | sample 1638851 | NCBI WGS metagenome assembly FSZO01 (sample SAMEA3914813, study PRJEB12502) | metagenome | biome: forest; material: soil | place: Canada | collected 2011-07-07 | depth 0.3 m | reverse complement strand
GTCCGGCTTGTAGGGACCGTCCACCGAGACGCCGATGTACTCGGCCTGCTCCTTGGACAGGGTGGTCAACCGGACCCCGAGGGCGTCGAGGTGGAGCCGAGCGACCTTCTCGTCGAGATGCTTGGGCAGCACGTAGACCTTGTTCTCGTACTGGTCGGCCCGAGTGAACAGTTCCATCTGGGCCATGGTCTGGTTGGTGAAGGAGTTGGACATGACGAAACTGGGGTGCCCGGTGGCGTTGCCCAGGTTGAGCAGCCGGCCCTCGGACAGGATGATCACCGCGTGGCCGTCGGGGAAGATCCACTTGTCGACCTGGGGCTTGATGGTGACCCGCTCGATGTCGTCGATCTTCATCAGCCCGGCCATGTCGATCTCGTTGTCGAAGTGACCGATGTTGCCCACGATGGCCTGGTGCTTCATCGTCGCCATGTGGGCGGCGGTGATGACGTCCTTGTTGCCGGTGGTGGTCACGAAGATGTCGGCGGTGTCGAGCACGTCCTCGAGCGTCGCCACCTGGTAGCCCTCCATGGCGGCCTGCAGTGCGCAGATCGGATCGATCTCGGTCACCACCACGCGGGCACCCTGGCCGCGTAGGGATTCGGCGCAGCCCTTGCCCACGTCGCCGAACCCGCAGACCACGGCCACCTTGCCCCCGATCAGGACGTCGGTGGCCCGGTTGATGCCGTCGATCAGAGAGTGGCGGCATCCGTACTTGTTGTCGAATTTCGACTTGGTCACCGCATCGTTCACGTTGATGGCGGCGAAGAGCAACTCGCCGCTCCGCTCCATCTCGTTGAGCCGGTGCACGCCGGTGGTGGTCTCCTCGGAGACCCCCTTGATGCCGTTGGCGACGGTGGTCCATCGGGAGGCGTCCTCGGCGAGACCGGCGGCGAGCACCGAGAGGACCACCGCGAACTCCTCGGAGTCAGCGGTGGAGGGATCGGGGACGTGGCCGGCCTTCTCGAATTCGACACCCTTGTGGACCAGCAGGGTGGCGTCGCCGCCATCGTCGAGGATCATGGTCGGACCCTGACCCGGCCAGAGCAATGCCCGCTCGGTGCACCACCAGTACTCCTCGAGCGTCTCGCCCTTCCAGGCGAAGACGGGGACGCCGCGGGGATCCTCGAAGGTCCCGTCGGGGCCGACGGCGACCGCCGCGGCGGCATGGTCCTGGGTGGAGAAGATGTTGCAGCTGGCCCATCGGACCTCGGCCCCGAGCGCGGTGAGTGTTTCGATGAGCACCGCGGTTTGGATGGTCATGTGGAGCGATCCGGTGATGCGGGCACCACGCAGAGGCTGTTGCGCCCCGTGCTCGGCGCGCATGGCCATCAGGCCTGGCATCTCGTGCTCGGCGAGGTCGATCTCCTTGCGGCCGAACTCGGCGAGGGAGAGATCGGCAACCTTGAAGTCGGGTCGGTGGTGCTCGGTGGTCATGGTGGCTCCTTGGCTGGACCGGCCGCGTGGGTGGAGCCGGATTCGGGGCGCCTCCGCCCTGTTGGCGGCACCGCCCGGCTCCGGCGATGACGATTCGGAGGCCGGCGGGCCGGGTTCGTGCGCACCCGGTGGCGACACCTGCATGGTAGTCGACCGACATCGAGGGCCCCCACCCGGTCGCCGTCTGCGGGAGGGTCACGGCTCGGTAGCATCGAGGACGTGGTTGCCGCCCCGCCACCGCCCACCGTGGAGATCTCGCCCAGCCGGACCGCCGAGGTGGGTGGGGGCAGGGTCCGTCGGGCGCTGCCCCAACGGAGCCGCCGGACGGTCGGTGCCTGGTGCTTCGCCGACCATCTGGGCCCGACCACGACCTCGGCGGAGCATCCGGTGGCGGTCGGGCCCCATCCCCATATGGGACTGCACACGGTGACCTGGCTGTTGGACGGCGCCCTCCTCCATCGGGACAGCCTGGGCTCGGAGCAGGTGATCCGGCCGGGGCAGTTGAACGTGATGACCGCCGGGATCGGGGTCAGCCATGCCGAGGAGCCCATCGCTCGACGCCCCGAGCGGATCCACGGCATCCAATTGTGGGTGGCCCAGCCCGAGGCCACCCGGCATGGACCGCCGGCCTTCGAGCACCATGCGGAACTTCCCGAGCTCGACCTGGCTTGCGGCCGGGCCGCAGTCCTCGTCGGAAGCGTCGACGGGGTGGTCTCTCCCGCCGTCCACCACACCCCGCTGGTCGGTGTCGACCTCGAGGTCCGTGCCGGCGCGGTCACCGTGCCCCTGGAGCCCACGTTCGAGCATTGTCTGGTGGTCCTCGAGGGGTCGGTCGACGTCGACGGCCACACGGTCGCTCCCGGTGCCCTGGCCTATCTGGGGCTCGGTCGGGACGAGCTGACGGTGGCCACCGCCGACCGAGCCCGCCTGCTGGCGCTGGGAGGGGTGCCGTTCGAAGCTCCGGTGGTCATGTGGTGGAACTTCGTCGGGCGTGCGCGCCGCGAGATGGCCGAGGCGGTCGCCGAATGGAACGACGACGACGGCCGGTTCGGCAAGACCAGGTCGTCGATGGCCCGGGTCCCGGCCCCGTTGCCGCCGTGGACTGAGGATCGCCCCCCAGGCCGGCAGCCCGGTCACGGGGCAGCCACCGGGGCGGACAGGCCCAGGGCCGAGGACGAGTCGCCCACCGACACCGTGTAGATGCCCGGCACGGTGGTCCACGACGTGCCCAGGTAGATCTGGAACGCGGACGGGGGGATGGTCATGGTGACCCGCGTCGACCGGCCCGGTCCCAGGGAGACCGTGGTGAAGGCGACCAGTTGGGCCGGCGGCTCACCCGCGGCGACCGGGTCGGTCAGATAAGCCTGGGGCACCTCGGTGCCGGCCCGCCCTCCCGTGTCGGTCACGAGGACCGAGACATCGAGCCCCGCCGCCGATCGGCGAACCTCCAGCGAGCCGAGGGTAAACCTGGTGTAGGTCAGTCCGTAGCCGAAGGGGAACAGCGGTTGGAGGCCTTGGACGTGGTCGTACCGGTATCCCACCGCGATGCCCTCGGTGTACGTGGAGGTCAATCCGATCCCGGGCCACTGGGCGGCGGTGTTGACGTCCGATTGGGCGGCGTCGGTGGGGAAGGTGACCGGAAGGTGCCCGGAAGGGTCGACGTCCCCGTAGAGCAGGGCACTGATGGCGCGACCGTCCTGCTCGCCGGGGTACCAGTCCTCGACGATCCCCGCCACCTGACCCGCCCACGGCATGAGCACGGGGCCACCCGTGTTGAGGACCACCACGGTCCGGGGATTGGCGGCGGCGACGGCGGCGATCAGCGCGTTCTGGTCCCCGGGCAACGAGAGAGACGGGCGGTCGAAGGCCTCGGCACTGAAGTCGCCGGCGAAGACGACCGCGGTATGGGCGTGCCGGGCGGCCGCGACGGCAGCGGCGATCTGGTCGCTCACGTACTGCCAGCCCAATGTGAAGGTGCTCGGCTCCACCGAGGTCTCGCCCGTCGAGGTGGTCGTGCCGACGGGCTCCCAGGTGAGGTTTACCTGGTAGGGCCGGCCGGCGGTCAACGACACCGTCTGGGACCACCGGCCCCCGGCGTGGCTGAGGTCGTCGGAGACGGCCGGCTCGCCGTCCAGGGTGAGGCTGGAGGAACCGGATCCCTGTAGGGACAGTGTGTACATGCCCGTCCGGGGCGGGGTGAGGGTGCCGGTGAACGACGTGGTCACGCTTGACCAACCGGGGGGAAGGACCACCGGTGATGCACTCGGGGAGCTCAGCGGGCCGAGGCCCAGCACCCGACGTCCGAAGGGGACGGTCTGTCGGGAGCGGTCCACCGGGGCGGGTGTGATCGGCCCGAGCATGAGCCGATTGACCGCCGGGTGGGGGCTCAGCGCGATGTCGGCCGTCGGTTCGTCGAGCTGGATCGCCGGCCGCGCGATATCGGGATCGATCTGGGTGACGGTCAAGGTGAGGCCATGTCCGGTCCCGCTCGCCGGGGTGAGGAACCGGGTGGGGATGGGGGGCAGATTGCCGGTGGTGCTCCCACCGTCCGAGAAGGTCACCTGGGCACCGCGGCCCGCCCGTTTTCGGAGAGCGGCGAGCGGCGTGCTGGTGAACGGCGCCAGCACCCGGGAGCTCCCGAACCCGGTGGTCACCGGCACCGGGCCGGCGTCGGCGCCGATCACCGCCACCGAACGTCCCGGGGATGACGACAGGGGCAGTACGGCGTGATCGTCTTTCAACAGCACGGCCGAGCGTTCGGCGGCCAGCAGGGCGAAGTCGGCGTGCTGGCCGGTATCGACCGGGGTGTCGAGGGTACCGGAGGTGGACCGGCCGACCAGGCCGTGGGCGAACATCTGGGTCAGCACCTTGGTCACCGCCGAGTCGACCGCCGACACCGCCAGGAGGTGCTCGCGGACCAGCGCGGCCAACGCCTGGACGCGATCCGGCTTGATCAGGTCGGTCCCCGCGGTGAGCGCTGCCACCGGATCGTGGACCGCGCCCAGGTCGGACCGGACGAACCCGGTGAATCCCCACTGGGCCAACAACGCCAGCAGCTGGGGATCCTCGCACTGATAGGTCCCGTTCAGCTGAGGATAGGCACACATCACCGTGGACACGTGGGCCTGGGTGACTGCCGCCCGGAACGGGGCCAGGTAGATCTCCTGGAGCGCCCGGGGGGACACCACGTCGTTCAGTACGCCGCGGTCGGTTTCCTGGTTGTAGACGGCGAAATGCTTGGCCATAGCCAGCGTGCCGGTCGACTGGATACCCTCGATGGTGGCCACTCCCATGGCCGACACCAGGGTGGGATCTTCGCCGAATCCTTCGTAGGACCGGCCGTTCTGGGGCACGCGGTCGATATTGAGGTTGGGCCCCTGGAGGACGTCGACTCCCTGACCCACGGCCTCACTGCCCAGCACCTGGCCATAGCCCCGGGCCAGCGTCGGGTCGAAGGTGGCGGCCAGGCCGATCGGCGACGGTAACTGGGTCACATCGGTGGCGCCGAAGGCGAGTCCTTGGGGGCCGTCTTGAAGGGTGAGCGGAGGGATGCACATCCGCACCACTCCGGAGTCGACGTTCTCGTAGCCGGCCGTCTCCACCAGGACGATCTCGCCGAGCTTCTCGGTGAGGGTCATGTGGTCGACCAGGGTGCGGGCCAAGGTTGCGGGCGGTTCGTGCCGCTCGATGGCGGCATCGAGCTTCGGGCACCGGGCGGCGATATCGGCTGAGGCAGCTTCAGCGGCCTCGATCGAACTGGTCGCCGACCCGGGTTTCGATCCTGACGCCTGCTCGAAGAGTGTCTCGGCGGGCGTGCTGAGCGCGACCAGGATGCCGAGCCCGACCACGGAGCCCACCACCGCCGACAGGATCCCGACCTTGGTGCGGAGCGAGGTCATGCCGCGTCGCTCGAGCGCTTCGGGATGTCGGAGTGTCGGTGCACGGGCGCCGCCCAAGATAGTGATCCCGGGACCGCCAGTGCGGGCACCGGCCAATTTTGATACGATTACATCGTTACATAAGCTACCGAAGCAGCACACGACAGGAACCACACCAGGGCGCGGCCAGGGTTCACGGATGGCCGCCTCGGAGAGGAGACGGACCATGGGATCGCAACGTTCCAGTGGACAGCGCGGCAGCGGACGACACGGACAGAGCCGTCCGGATCATGAGCCCGGCCGAGGTCGAAGTCGCGGACCACGCCCCGGCGGCGCCGGTGACGAGCGCCCTTCCATCGACGGTCTCACCGGTTGGTTGATCGGTCGCCTGCCCGATGGATGGTTCGTATCGGAGCCGGAGGTGACCGTGGACCGGGACGAGATCTCGGTGGTGGGCCGGGTCCCGTTGCCCGAATTCGGCGAAGAGGTCGATGAGGCGACCAGGTCGGCGGCCGAAGGGGGGAGGGTCACCCGTTTCCGTGAGGAGACCAGAGACGAGCGCATGGCCATCGATCGGGAGGCACAGCACCTGTTCGGGAGGAACATCGCCTGGGGGACCGTCGCCGGGGGGTCGACCGTGCTCTTCACCTCGCTGTCGGTGCCGGTGATGACCCGTCTTCGACAGCGGGAGAGGTTGGTCCTGGACACGCTGGTGGACAGCGGCGTTGCCCGCAGCCGGTCGGACGCCCTGGCGTGGTGCGTGAAGCTGGTGGGCGCCAATGCCGACCAGTGGCTGTCCGACCTCCGTGACGCCATGGAGGCGGTCGAGTCGGTACGCCAGCAGGGCCCGGCCGTGTCCTGACGTGGCGCGAGGCGCTCGGACTCCTCGTGCGGCTCGAGGGTCTGCCGACCGGGTCTGGCTAGCCTGGGTCCGATGTGGTTCGACGCAGGCCCGGGATCGATGACGCAGCGTTGAGCAAACGTCGGCGTCGCACCGTCCGCCCGGCCGTCTCGCTGGGGGTGCTGCTCTCGCTGATCGCCGTGGTGTGCGGCCCTGGAGGTCTCGGGTCAGCGACCGCGGGGGCCTCGCCGGCTCCGACCGTCGATGGCGCCGGGTGGACCGTGTACCACCACGATCCGGCCGGTCGAGGCGTGGCCGCCGGGGTGACCTCGGTGACCGCCGGGTCCCGGGCATGGACGTCGCCGGTCCTCGACGGATCGCTGTACGGGGAACCGTTGGTCTTTGGGGGCACCGTCTACGTGGCCACGGAGAACGACGTGGTCTACGCCCTGGCGGCGTCGTCGGGCGCCGTGGTGTGGTCGAGGCACCTGGGCCCGGCCGTGCCGGCGTCCGTCCTCCCGTGCGGCGATATCACCCCGACGGTGGGGATCACCGGGACCCCGGTGATCGATCCGTCACGTGGCGAGCTCTACGTCGTGGCCGACGAACTGATCGCCGGGAGCCCTTCCCACCGGCTGGTCGGGTTGAGCCTAACCACCGGGGCCATCGAGATGAGCCAGGCGGTCGACCCGGCCGGGGCGTCGCCGGCCTCGCTCCTGCAACGGACCGGCCTGACCCTTGACGGAGGTCGGATCGTGCTCACCTTCGGCGGGAACTACGGCGACTGCGGCACCTACCGGGGATGGGTGGTGGCGGTGGGCGAAACAGGGGGCACCCCCCTGGAGTACGCCGTCGACGCCGCTCGTGGCGAGTCGCAGGGGGCGGTCTGGATGGGTGGCGGAGCACCGGCCGTCGATGCCGAGGGAGATCTGTGGGTCAGCACCGGCAACGGTTCGGTGACTTCGACTGCGAAACCCTACGACGACAGCGACTCGGTGCTCGAGCTCTCGCCGTCACTCGGGCTCGAGCAGTTCTTCGCCCCGGCGAACTGGGCGTCCAACAACGCCGCAGACCTCGACCTGTCCACGGTACCCGCCCTGTTGACGGACGGCCAGGTGGTGGCCGCCGGCAAGACGCGGCTCGCCTATCTGTTGGACGGAGCCCATCTCGGAGGCATCGGCGGTCAGGTGGCAACCGTGGGTCCCGTGTGCGGCGACGATGTTGACGGCGGAAGTACCACGGTCGACACCACCGTCTACCTCCCCTGCCTGGACGGCATCGTGGCCCTGCGGGTGGGAGCGGCGCCTCCCTCGTTACGGGTGGTGTGGAGCTCGAGGACCGGTGGGGGCCCGCCGATCCTGGCCGGCGGACTGGTGTGGACCATCTCCCAGGCCGGCGTGCTGTACGGGCTCGATCCCGCCACCGGAGCGGTTCGCCAGCAGGCGCTGGTGGGAAAGCCGGCCAACCACTTCCCCACACCGAGCGCGGGTGATGGGATCCTGATGGCCACTTCGTCCGATCAGGTGGTCGCCTTTGCCACCTCGTCCGACCTTCCCGCCGCCGCCCCGGGCGCCGGGCCGACCACGGGCCATCGGGCCCCGGGGGGACCCGGCCGGCCCCCGTCAGTCGTCACCGGGAGCGGGGGGGTCACCATCCTGCTCGTGCTCGCCGGCGTGGCGGGAGGCCTCCTGGTCACGGTGGCCGTTGGATCAGTTGAGCTCCGGCGCCGGAGCCGTCGGCGAGGGTGACGGGGACGCGATCCAGGCGGTGCCGACCGCCCAACGCGAGGTGGTGACAATCCCCAGGACGAGGACGGTGGTGCTGCAGCCGGTGATGATCCACCAGCCGGGATGGCTGGCCCGGGGGAAGCCTCGACCGAAGGAACCGACGATGCCTGCGGTGGCGGCCACCCCGACCACGGCGACGCCCAGGGCCTGGCCCACCTGACGGCTGGTGGAGGCGATGGCGGCGGCCACCCCGGCCTGGGCCGATGGCATGCCGGTGACCGCGGTGTAGGTGACCGGCGGGTTGACCATGCCAAAGCCGATGCCGAAGATGAAGTAGCTGGCCACCAGCCAGGGGTACGGGGTGGAGGAGGTGAGGCCGGTCAGCATGAGGGCGCCCGTGGTGAGGGCGCTGCCGGCCAGGACCAACGGCGGGCGTGCTCCGAACCGGCCGACCAGCCAGCCCGAGAGCGGCGACATGGCCAACGTCATGGCGGCCATGGGCAAGGTCATCAGTCCGGCGTCGAGCGCCGAGAAGCCCCGGACCTCCTGGAGGTAGAGGGTGTTGAGGAACAGGTACCCGCTGAAGGCGGCGCTGGCGGTCACGGCCACGAGCGTGGCTCCCGAGAACGGGATGCTCCGGAAGAAGCCCAGCTCGAGGAGCGGCTCTGTCCGCCGGGGCTCGTAGAACAGGATCGCCACCACACCGGCCAGCCCCACGGCACCGGGCCCGATGATGGCTGCCGAGTGCCAGCCGAGCTTCGGCCCCTCGATGATGGCGAAGGTGAGCGAGCCGAGGACGGCGATGACCAGGAACTGGCCCACCGGGTCGAGGCGCCGGGGATGCGGTGCCCTTGACTCGGGGACCACCCGGGCGGCGAGGAGGATGGCGGACAGGCCGATGGGGATGTTCACCCAGAAGATGGACCGCCATCCGACCGACTGCACGAGGACCCCACCGAGCACGGGGCCCAGGGCGATGCTCACCCCCACGGTGGCCCCCCAGAGCCCGATGGCCTGGGCGCGCTCACGGGGGTCATCGAAGACGTTCCTGATGATGGACATGGCCACCGGGGTGAGCATGGAGCCGCCCACCGCTTGGACCATCCGGAAGGCGATCAGCCACCCGAGTGACGGAGCGAGGCTGCACAGGAGCGATCCGGCAGTGAACAGCGACAGGCCGGCCTGCAGGGTGCGCCGGCGACCCCACCGGTCGGCGCTGGACCCGGCCAGCATCAACAGGCTGGCCAGCACCACCACGTAGGCGTCTACCACCCACTGCAGCCCGGAGACCGAGGTGTGGAAGTCGTGCGCGACGGCGGGCAGGGCCACGTTGACGACGGTGACGTCCATTCCCACGATCAGGATGCTCATGCAGCAGACCAGCAGAACGATGACCCGTCGTCGGCGGTCGAGCGCTACTGCCGCTCCCTCGGTGACGGCGAGGTCGGTCCGGCTAGTCAGCGGAAGCTCCGAGCTCGACGACCGGATGGTCGGTGGCCTCGACCGGGATGCTCGCCGGACCGGGGAGGTGTCGTAGGGCCCACCACCCGAGGGCGGCGGCGGCCAGGCAGGAGGCGGCCCCCACGACCAGCCCGGCCCGGGCTCCGGCCCGAGCGGTGATCCACCCGATGACCGGGCCGCCGATGGGTGTGGAACCGAGGAAGGCCACCGACCACAGCGCCATCACCCGGCCCCGCATCTGGGGCTCGGTCTCCAGCTGCAGGGTGGAGTTGGCCATGGCCAAAAACGAGACACTGGCGAAGCCGACCACGCCGAGGGCGACGAACTCCAGGGCCAGTGCCGGGGCCAGGGCGGCGAAGAGGATGGCGATGCCGAAGACCAGGGAAGACACCACCAGGGACCTGAGGCCGGTCTTCCCTCGGGCCGCCGCCACCAGGCCTCCGGCCACCGCCCCGATGCCCATGGACGCGGACATCATCCCGAAGGTCTCGGCACCACCGTGGAAGACCTGTCTGGCCGCCACCGGCAACGTCACCTGGAACTCGTAGGCCAGCATGCCGACCAAGGCCATCATCAACAGCGGCACGGCCAGCTTCGGGGTGCGGGCCACGTAGCGGAGACCCTCGCGCACCTGGCCACGGGCCCGCGTGGCGGGGAGCGCCGGGCTGAGCTGGGTCCGGTCCATGGTGGCCAAGGAGCCGACCACGGCGATGAAGCTGGCCGCGTTGAGCAGGAAGCACCAGTCCACCCCGACGGTGGCGATCAACAGCCCGGCGCATGCAGGGCCGACGGCGCGGGCCGCGTTGACCAGCGTCGAGTTGAGGCTGACCGCGTTGCGCAGGTTGTCCGCGCTGACCATCTCGAGGACGAAGGCCTGGCGGGACGGGTTCTCGAAGCAATTGTTGAGCCCCAACGCCACGGCCAGGATGCATACGTCGGTGAGGGTGACCATGTGCAGGAGGGTGAGGAGACCGAGCACCAGGGCCTGGACCCCCATCAGGGACTGGAGCACGATCATCAGCCGCCGCTTGTCCACCCGGTCGGCGATGACTCCGCCGTAGGGTCCCATGATCAGCATGGGCAGCGCCTGGAGGGCGATGACCACACCCAGGTCGGCGGCCGAGTTGGTCAAGGTCAGCACCAGCCATGCCTGAGCGGTGGTCTGCATCCAGGTGCCGATGACGGAGATGGTCTGGCCGGTGAAGTACCGACGGTAATTGGGCACGGACAGCGAAGAGAACGTGCGGCGGCCGGTGGCCCGGACGTTCATGGCGTCTGCCGCTTCAGCGCTTCGGCCAACGAGTCGAGGACCGGTACCGCGGCCAGCAGTAGCCGACGATCGGTGTCGGACAGGCCGGCCAGTGCCCGGCTCAGCGCATCGGTCCGCTCGCGCCGCACGTTCTGGACCAGCTCGCGTCCGCCCTCGGCCGCGGCGAGGTGGACCACCCGGCCGTCGGCGGGATCCGAGGTGCGGACCACCAGTGACGCGGCTTCGAGCTTGCCGGCGATCCGGGAGAGCATGGTGGGGTTGAGCCCCTCGGTCGCCGCCAGGTCCGAGAGCCGCACCGGTCCCAGGCGCACGATGGCGGCCAGTACCTCGCGCTGGGTAGGGGAGAGGTCGGCACCGGCCTGGGTCTGACGCAGGTACCGGTTGAGGCGGCCGATGGCCGAGCGCAGCCCGATGGGCAGATCGACCGGGTCGAGCGCACCCCGGGGGCCAGCACAGGGATCCTCGGCATCGCTGCCGGGGGTGGCCGTCCAGTGGACCAGGTCGGTCTCGTCGGTACGGTCGGTAGGCATATCTCCAGTGTACCAACTAGATGCTTGCTAGCAAGCAAATATCTTTGTGGACAGGCGCCCACTCTGGCGGACGTTGAGGGTGGCCGGAACTGCTGGTGCACGGTCGACCCCGTCCAGGGCTGGAATTCACGCGTGCACCGTACGCACAGTTTCGAAAACGTACCGCCAAGGGAGACCTTTCGGAAGGGTTCCCTGCCTCACACAGTGGTCATGCCGTGCCGCCCGCATGGCGGCACCGCGGGTCACCCGGGGTCAGTGGTGGGGCGGGGAGACCACCCACCGCACCGCCGCGCTGAGGGCGCGGGCTGGGGGCTGCACTGCCAGGCGGTCGGCCGCGGGCAGCGAGGCCAGACGGAGCTGTCGGCGTGCCCAGCGGGGGAGTACGCCCTGAGCTGCTGCCGCCAGCAGGAGATGGACGGTGAGCTGGTCGGGTCGGCAACTGACGCCCCGGAGCACGAAGTTGCGCGCCGTCCTGGCCTCCCTGGTCAGGTGGAGCTCGGGCCGGACCGCCTCGAAGTAGCCATGCAGGGCGGCCATGCTGCGCGGCACCTGGTGGGCGCCCAGGTCGAGGGCCACCCGAGCCGTCTCCTCCAGGTACCGGTCCTGTTCGTCCCGGGTCAGGGGGCGGGCGCCATAGACCTGGGTGGCGGCCAGAAAGCTGTGGACTTCGCAGGCGTGTACCCAACAGAGGAGGGCCGGGTCGTCCGCCGCGTACCGTCGCCCATCGAGGGCAACGCCGACCACGCGGCCGTGGACCTGCTTCACGTTGGCGATGGCGGCCTCCGCGTCGGCCCGGCTTCCGAAGGTGGTGACGGCCAAGAAGTCGGCGGTACGCATCAGCCGGCCATGGGGGTCCTTCCGGTAGTTCGAGTGTTCGGCGACGGCGATCATGGCCAGCGGATGGAGCATCTGGAAGAGCAGTGCGGCTACACCGCCGATCATCATGGCGGGGAGGTCGGCGTGCACCCGTCGGGTCATCGAGCCCGGCGGGAAATACGAGTCGGCCGGATCGTGGTGCGCGGGGCGGGGTGCACCGTTCATGCCCATGCTGCGTCGAATCTCGGCCTGGAGCTGCCTGCGCAACCGCTCGACACCGGCGTCGACCACCGAGGCTCCGACCGTGCGGGCGGCGACGACCGGCATGCGTGCGTCCACCCGGCCGACCCTACCGGCAGGGTCCGGCGGAACGGTCCGCCGAAGTAGCATCGACCGGTGTCCGAAGACCTGACCGCGATGGCGATCGAGCAGGCGGCGGAGCAGATCCGACCGGTGGTGCGGCGGACCCCCCTGGAGGTCAGTGAGCGGCTCTCGGAGATGGACGGGCGTCCCGTCCTCCTGAAGCGGGAAGACATCCAGCTGTGCCGTTCGTACAAGGTCCGCGGCGCCTACAACTTGATCGCTTCGCTCGATGCCCAGCAGCGCGGGCGGGGCGTGGTGTGTGCCAGCGCTGGCAACCATGGGCAGGGTCTCGCCTTTGCCTGTCGCCAGCTGCGCCTGCGGGGCCGGGTCTTCGTCCCGACCCACACCCCTCGCCAGAAGCGCCAGCGCATCGAGGTATTGGGCGGACCGTGGGTGGAGTTGATCATCGCCGGCAGCACGTACGACGAGGCAAGCGCGGCGGCATTCGAGGATTGCGACCGGACCGGCGCGATCTACGTGCATGCCTTCGACGACCTGCGCACCATCGCCGGCCAGGGAACTGTGGCCATCGAGGTGGCCGAACAGTCCGACGGGACCATCGGGACCATCGTCGTCCCCGTCGGCGGGGGAGGGCTGATCGCCGGCATGGCCGTATGGTTCCGTGCTCACCGTCCCGAAACGAGAATCGTCGGCGTGGAACCGGCCGGAGCGGCCAGTATGCAGGCGGCACTGGCCAAAGGGATGCCGGTCGAGCTGGCCCACATGGACACCTTCGTGGACGGGGCGGCCGTCCGAAAGGTGGGTGCGTTGACCTTTCCACTGGTGCGCGACCTGGTGGACGAGGTGGTCACCGTGCCCGAGGGTGCCGTGTGCTCGGAGATGCTCGACCTCTATCAGACCGAAGGGATCATCGCCGAGCCGGCTGGCGCCCTCGCAAGCACGGTTGTCCGCCTGGGCCAGGTGCAGGGGCTGGGATCGACGGTCTGCATCGTCTCAGGAGGGAACAACGATGTGAGCCGCTACGCCGACATCGTCGAGCGTTCGCTGCTCTTCGAGGGTCTCCGCCACTACTTTCTGGTCACCTTCTCCCAGGAGCCAGGTTCACTTCGCCGGTTCCTCGACGACGTCCTTACCGACACCCAGGACATCATCGCCTTCGAGTATGTGAAGAAGAACAACCGTGAGACCGGCCCGGCGTTGGTGGGCATCGAATTGGAGCGTCATTCGGACCTGGTGGGCCTGCTGGCGCGCATGGAGGCGAGCCCCCTCGAGGTCGAGCAGGTCCCCCCGGGATCGCCCCTCTTCTCATTCCTGCTGTAGGCAGGCCGCATCAGGAGGCGGTCATCGTCAACATCTGGTTGCTGAGGCACTCCGCCGGATGTACGCAGTTCCGGCACGAGATCGGCGGCACTCGCGTCATCCATCCGAGATTCCAGTGCCAGCAGGTCCAACAGTCCTTGCAGAGAAAGTTTGTCTGGTACCCGTCGGCCACCACCTCGAGGACGTCGTTCCCGCAGTTGGGACAGGACAACTGCCCCCGGAGATGGGAGATCTTGGTATCCATGACGGCTACTTTCCGGCCCGGCTCGTCGCTCCTCGGAGCGGATGCCGGCTGACGCAGTGCCGTCGCCCACTCCGTGGGACGAAGTCGTCGCCAAACTGTGGCTGGTACCCCCTAGGAACGATGGTATTCCGTGCCCCGAAATTGTCAACTGGGAGCGTTGGCGGAGCGAGGCTCTTTCGTTCGGCCCGAGGAAAAATAAGCCTTTGACCTGGTATTTCGAGTGGAGGCGATGGGACTCGAACCCACGAACCTCTTGACTGCCAGTCAAGCGCTCTACCAGCTGAGCTACGCCCCCGAAGGTTGATGCAGGCT
>FSZO01000103.1_pt1 | contig 14445 bp, 11 predicted proteins | sample 1638851 | NCBI WGS metagenome assembly FSZO01 (sample SAMEA3914813, study PRJEB12502) | metagenome | biome: forest; material: soil | place: Canada | collected 2011-07-07 | depth 0.3 m | reverse complement strand
TTCTCTGTGGCACTGTCCTGCAGGTCGCCCTGACTGGCCGTTAGCCAGCACCCTGCCCTGTGGAGTCCCGACCTTCCTCGTCTCACCCGACAAGGGTGACCCCCTGGCGGGACGAGCCGCGACCACCTGGCCGGCTCACCGTCTCCATCATCGTCCCACACACGGCGCACCATCTGTCCCAGCCACTTCCATCCGGCCGGAGGAGGACGGGAAGGGGCCGGCGGGACCAGGCGGTCGCAAGCGGGCTCTAACCTGGCGTCGTGTCCCTCGTCTCTCGCGCCCAACGCCTCGCCGCCGAACACGGGGGCCCCGACGCGCTGTCCATCACCGACTTCTACGATCAGGTCGACCAGGCCCTCCGGTCGTCGTTCCCCGACGAGATTTGGGTGACCGGGGAGATCCGCTCGATGAAGGTGCTGACCAGGGGCCATTGCTTCATCGATCTGGTGGACCCCGCCAACGCCCAGGACAGCGGAGCCCCCACGCTCAACGTCAAATGCTGGTCGACCCGGTGGCGCAGCGTGCGGTCCATCCTCGATCGCCTGGGCATCGTGCTCGACACCGGCATGGTAGTCCGGGTCCGCGGGGAGGTGCAGTTCTACAAGGCCCGCGGCACGGTCGACTTCATCCTCTCCGAGCTCGACACCGAGGCTCTGCTCGGCAAGGTGGCCGCCGAACGTGCCCGACTGGTCCGGGCCCTGGTCGACGAGAACCTCTTCGACCGTCAGCGCCGGCTACGGATGGCCGATGTTCCCCTCCGGGTCGGCCTCGTGGCCAGTCCGGGCACGGAAGGGTGTAACGACTTTTTGGGGGGCCTCCGGAGCTCGGGGCTGGCCTTTGCGGTGACCATGGCGTCTACCTCGGTCCAAGGCAGGGGGGCCCCGGCCATGGTGGCCGGGGCCATCTCCGACCTCGGCGGCGAGCCCCTGGATGTCATCGTTGTCGTGCGCGGCGGAGGGTCCAAGGCCGATCTGGCCGCGTTCGACCAGGAGCCGGTGGCCCGGGCCGTCGCCAACTCCGACATCCCGGTGTGGACCGGCATCGGCCATACCGGTGACCAGTCGGTGGCCGACGAGGTGGCCCACCGAGCGTTCATCACCCCGACAGAATGCGGTCAGGAGCTGGCCCGGGTGGCGGCCGAGTACCTCCGGTCGGCCGTCGGCCGCGGTCAGATCGCCTCCCGGATGGCCCGCGAGGTGCTGGTGGCATCGGAACGGTCCCTCGTTGGAAAGCGCCGCACCGTGGCCACCGGCGCACGGTCCCAGCTCGACCGCCACTCGGAACGCCTCGTCCACCATGCCCGGACCTTGCGGGGTGCATCCCGCGGCCAGGTCGAGGCCCATCGCCGTTCTCTGGATGTCGGGGGGGCGGCGCTGTCCCGCGCCGCCCACCGGTCGGTGGCTTCGGCGGAGCATCAGGTGGGCGCCCGTGCCCTCTGGCTGGCCGGGTTGCCTGCTCGTCGTCTGGACGCCGCGGAGCTCCGGGTCCTCCAATGGCGCAGGTTGCTCGGGGCCTACGACTACCAGCGCCAGCTCGAGCGCGGCTACTCGGTCACCCGCGACGGCGCCGGCGCGGTGGTGCGGTCGGTCGATCGGGTGACGCCGGGCACCCTCTTGGTCACCCGGGTCTCCGACGGCGAGCTTGCCTCTACGGTGTCGGCCGCTCGGGGCCTGTCCATCGAGGACACGGATGAAGCGATCTCCCCCGACGCACTCGGAGGCCTCGGGACAACAACAGACAGGGCAACAGAAAACAGGGCAACGACAGACAGGGCAACAGCAGACGAAGGGACGAAGTGATGGCAGCAACACGCGGAGACGGCATGGGCGGTGCCGGCGCTGGTGCGGATGGGGGCCCGGTGGGTGATCTCAGCTATTCGGATGCCGGGGCCGAGCTCGATGCCATCATCGAGGAGTTCGAGACCGGGGTGATCGATGTCGACCGGCTGGTCGACCAGTTGGAGCGGGCCACCGAGATCGTGGACGAGCTCGATCGCCGACTTCGGCGGACCCGGATGCAGGTAGAGGAGCTGGTGCCTCGGCTCGAGGCGATCGGCCAGGTCGACGACGGCGGGGGTGACGGCCGCGCTCCCGACGACCCGGCCTCCGACGACGCCTCTGACGACGCATCCGACGGCGCGGGGTCCAGGACCGGGGGAGGAAGTGCTCCCGGCCTGTTCTGATCCCGCCGGCCACCCCCGTACAGTGGTCGGGTGACCAACGACTCGACATCCTCCGGCGGACGGGCCGTCGATCGCCTCTACTTCCGGCAGCTGCTGGCCGGCCGGGACTTTGCCGTGGACGATCCGGTCGCCCGCCAGATGGTCAATTTCGTCTACCTGATCGGGGACCGACGCACCGGTGAGGCGGTGATCGTGGACCCCGCCTACGGCGTCGACGAGCTGCTCGGGATCGTCGGGAACGACGGGATGCACTGCGTCGGCGCCCTGGCCACCCACTACCACCCCGACCATATCGGGGGGGACCTGGAGGGATTCGCGGTGGAGGGGATCACCCGGTTGCTCGAGGCAGCTCCGGTACCTGTGCACGTGCAAGCCGACGAGGCTCCCTGGGTCACCGGGGTCACCGGGGTCGGGCCCGACAGCCTGGTCACCCACTCGGGGGGCGACGTGGTCGAGGTGGGCGCGGTCCCCATCACCTTGGTGCACACGCCCGGCCACACCCCGGGAAGCCAGTGCTTTCTGGTGGACGGCCGGCTCGTCGCCGGCGACACCCTGTTCCTCGACGGTTGCGGTCGGACCGACTTTCCCGGAGGAGACCCCGAGGCGATGTACGAGTCGCTGACCACCCGCCTGGCCCGGATCCCCGACGACACCGTGCTCTACCCGGGTCACCACTACTCCTCCGAGCCCTCCGCCACCATGGGAAAGACCCGGGAGCGCAACATGGTGTTCCGCCCGGGCAGTGCCGAGCAGTGGGTGGCGATGTTCGCCCGTTGAGCGGGAGCGGACGGCGGCCAGGGGAGGCGACCTACGATGACCGTCCATGAGTGAACCATTGTCGCCGGACGCGACCGTCGTGGTGGTGGGTGCGTCGCTGGCCGGCCTCCGTGCCGCCGAGGAGATCCGTCATCAGGGCCATGCCGGGCCGGTGGTCATCGTCGGTGACGAGCACCACCCGCCCTACGACCGGCCGCCGCTGTCCAAGCAGCTGTTGGCCGGGACCTGGGACGTGGACCGGGTCCACCATCACACCCCTGACAACCTGGACGCCCTCGGGTTCGAGCTCCGCCTCGGCCGTCGCGCCATCTCGCTCGACACCGATGCCCGGACCGTGCACGTCGAGGACGGCGGCTCGATCCACTACGACGGCCTGATCGTGGCCACCGGGGCGTCTCCGCGGCCTCTGCCGGGGACCGAGGACATGCCCACGGTGCGGACCCTGCGCTCGCTCGACGACTGTCTGGGGATCCGGACCGACCTCGAGGCGGCCGGCGAGGGAGCCCGGGTGGTGGTCATCGGCGCCGGCTTCATCGGGTCCGAGGTGGCGGCCACCTGCCATGGGCTGGGAGCTTCGGTCACCGTGGTGGAGGCACTGCCCACGCCACTCAGCCGGGTGCTCGGGGAGCAGATGGGCGCGGCCTGCGCGGGCCTGCACCAGGCGCACGGGGTGACCTTGCGCACAGGCGTGGGCGTCGACCGGCTCACCTCCTCTCCGGGGTCCGGCACCCCGGTCGTGGTCCATCTGGCCGACGGCACCTCGCTCGATGCCGACGTGGTGGTCGTTGGCATCGGGGTGACCCCATCGGTGGAGTGGCTCGACGGCGCCGGCCTGGCCCTCGACAACGGCGTGGTCTGCTCCGAGTCGCTCTTCGCCGCCGATCGGGTGGTGGCGGCCGGGGACGTCGCCCGGTGGGACCACCCCACCCTGGGCGAGCAGCTGCGGGTCGAGCATTGGACCAACGCGGCCGAGGGCGGGGCCGCCGCGGCGCGGAACCTGTTGGCCGGATCGGCCGCCGCCGTTCCTTACGACCCGATCCCGTTCTTCTGGTCCGACCAGTACCAGACCAAGATCCAGGTGATCGGCCTTCCCGGTCCCGATGACGAGGCGGTCGTGGTCGAGGGATCGGTGGAGGAGGGGAAGCTGGTCGCCCTCTACCGTCGGGGAGACCGGCTCCGGGCCGTGCTGGCCTTCAGCCGGCCCCGGCACCTGATGACCTACCGCCCCCTGCTGGCCGCCGGCGCCTCGTTCGACGAGGCGATGGCGCGGTCCCGCTCCTGACCGACCGCCTCGGGCCTGCTCCGGCCCGAGCGGACACCCCGGTAGCCACGGGTGAAGGCGAGGGCAGTTGCGATCTGGTCGGCCGAGGGCTCGATGCCCCCGTAGCTCCATCGCTCGACGAGCTGGGTCACCCACAGCAGATGGTCGCGGTGGGACGGGTCGGTGGCAGCCAGCCGGTAGCCGAAGGCCGTGAGGGTCTCGCCCGGCCGGCGCCTCCGGCCCATGCGCCCCCCGCCCCGCTCGATGTCGGCAGCAATCTGCAGCGCCCAGTTGGCCGGCCGTCGCCTCCGGCGGCGGCGGACCTTTACCACGGTGACCACCACGGCGACCACGATGCCGATGGGTACCCAGGGCAGACGGACCAGGGTATGCCCCGCGCTGTGGGCCAGGAGCGAACCCGGGCTGGGGTTGGCCAGGGGCACCTGGGCGGTGGGGTCGAAGTTCTGCCAACCGTACCCGGGGAACCACACCTGGACCCAGGCATGGGCGTCGTTGGCCTGGACGTCGTAGAGGTCGGTGATCGGGTTGTACGGCCCCGGCACGTAGCCCACGGTCTCCCGGGCCGGGATGCCGAGCGACCGCAGCATGACCACGGTGGCCGTCGAGATCTGCTCGCAGTAGCCGCGGCGACTTCCGAACAGGAAGCTGGTGACGGCATCGGTACCGGGGGGCAGGGGCGGGATGTCGGTCGTGTAATGGACGTGGGTCGACATCCACGCCTCGATGGCGGCCACCTTCTGGTAGGTCTGGGGATTGGTGTCGCCGGGCGATCCAATGCCGGCGGTGATCGATCGGGCCAGTGCGGCCACGGAGGGGTAGGGCCGGGGTAACTGGAGGTAGCGGGCCTCACCGCCGTCGGGTACCTGCGCGGGACCACCTGGGTTGGCAGGCGGGGCTTGGGAGGTGGCGGCCTCGAGCTCCTGGGGCGTGGCGGTGATGTCGTTGGACACCACGGTGTAGACGGTGCCCGCCCCCATCGAAGCGGTCGACACGATGGTGCCGTCTCCGGTGAGGAAGAGCGAGCGTGACTGGAGGTAGACCCGCTGGGCGTTGTCGGTATGGAACACCAGGTTCGGCCCTGACTGGGCCAGGTAGAAGGTCTGCACGTCGGTGGTCCCGGCGGACAACACCGCTTGTTGGTCGTTGCTCAGCGGGATCTCGAACGGGGAGCCCGTCTGCAGCCGGACCACGCCCTTGCCGGTGGTGGGAGCGGACTGGGTCCAGCTCTCACCGTTCCACGTGTCGTAGGTCTGGCCGACCCAGTAGCCGGGCCGGCTGGCCCGCACCCGCATGACGGTCTCGTTCCCGAGTGAGGCGCGGGCCCCGGTATCGAGCGACTTGGCGAACCCGAGGTAGCCGCCGACGCCGGTTCGCCCGCCCGGGCTGGCGGCGTGGGCGGGGAGCGAGGGCGATCCGTCGGTCAGGTTGCTCGGTGTGTCCACCGGGGAGGAGTTGGCCGACGAGGACGGAAAGATCAGCGACGTCGAAACGGAGGGGGCGGGCAGTACGGCCACCAGCACGACGGCCACGACGGCCACGGCCACCGAGGCCGCGGCCAGGGACAGCCAGGGCACGCCCCGGGCACCCGACATCGACTGCCACATGGTCACCAGGCCCCAGATCCCACAGGCCCCCCAGGCGATGACGAAGAACCCCAGGGTCAGATCCACCGACTGTGCGGCCGCTACCGCCATCAGGGCCGCCGATCCGGCCAGCGAGTACGCGACGTCCCGCCGTGCCGGCACGTCGAAGGCGTGGGTGCACAGGACCCATGCGAACAGGACGGCCAGCGGCCCCTCGACGGTGGCGATGTCGCCGGGCGTGGCGGCGTGGCTGACCCGGGCGATGAACCAGACGAATCCCCCCACGGCACAGACGGCCAAGACCGGCTTGACCGCGGCCCAGGGCCGTTCCCGCCGCCGGTGGGACAAGGCGTTGCCGATCACAGTGGCCGCGATGGCGAACACCGAGAACGCGCCACCGAGCTCGCCCTGGCGCCAGCAGGCCCCCACGGAGATGACCACGGTGGCCGTGGCCGCCAGCCGGAACGGCACCGAGTGCTCCGGGGGGCCCGGCCGGTTGGCCTGGACCACCCGCTGCCACAGGGTCACGACCGCTTCCCCCACCGCAGGTCGGTCGGAGCGGGAGGAGCTCGGCCCGGCGGCGGGGGAACGGCCCGGGCCAGGCGCCGTCCGAGGTCGACCCGGTCCCGCACCAGGCGCCGGCTCCGTCCTCCGACCTCGTCGGTCCCGAGCACCACCGCCCGCCCCGTTCGGAGGTAACGACCGACGGTGGCCATCACCTGCTCGGTCTCCGTCTCTGCCTCGACCGGGTCGCCGGACAGCGTCACCTCCACCACGACGGGGTCGTCGGTCTGGCGTTCGTACTCGCGCACCATGAGGGTCCCGGTGTGGGCGCTGGCGGGCCAATGGACCGAGCGACGGGCGTCGCCCGGCTGATAGGGACGGACTCCACGGGGCTCGCCGGACTCGGCCGGCCGCCGGAGCCACGCGTCCCCGTGCGTATGGTCCGCCAGCGCGTGGGCGGGGCCCGGCTCGCCGGACCGCGGCGCCACGTGCAGGGGGCGGGGCAAGGAGACCTCGACCTCCTTCGCCCACCAGAGGATGCCGAACGGCGCGCACGAGCCGAGCTCGACGACGACGGTCTCCAGGACGGCCCGGCGATCAGGGTTGAAGGTGACCTCGACCGATCGCGGTCCGTGCACCGGACCTTCGGCGCGGGCCGGGGGCCCGGGCGGGAACCGGGGCCTGACCCGTAGCGGCCCGTTGGCCACCAGGGTGATCTCGAAGGGTCGGCCCGCGTGCGCATCCGCTGGCGAGGCCGAACAGTGGACCGAGCCCCGCCGGGCGGGCACCATCGGCAGGACGATCCCGCTGAAGAGGACGGCGGCCAGCAGGGCACCGACCGCCTGCACCCAGCCCGAACCCGAGGAGTGGGCCACCCCGGCCCAGGCCAGCATGGCCACCACACTTCCGGCCACCGGGCCGAACCAGGCCACCGGATGCACTCGGGCCCGCAGCGGTCGGCCTCCGGGCAATCGGGGCCGAGCAGTGCGACGGCGGGGGGACGAGAGTGCCCATGACGCCGCCATCCCGGCCACCAGGGCGCCCGACCCGATCAACACCCCGATCCTCACCTGACCGGGGCCGGCGATGGCCCGGACCACGGCCACGCCTCCTGCACCACCCACCACCCCGGCGACCGCGGCGTTGACCGTGCGCCAGCCGGTGGAGCCGCGGCCGGCGGGGTGGTGGGTCACGCCGGGGGGACGGGCGCTTCGGCGATGATCCGCCCGACCAGGTCGGGACCGTCACCTCCGCTTCCTTCGGCCACCAACCGGTGGGAGAGACAGGCCACGGCCACCGCCTGGATGTCCTGGGGGGTCACGTAGGCCCGACCACACAGCACGGCGTAGGCCTGGGCACTCCGGATCAGGGAGATGGCCGCCCGGGGGCTGGCGCCCAGCCGGACGGTGCCCGCCGTACGGGTGGCACGCACCAGGGACACCGCGTACTCCGCCACTGGCGTGACCACGCGCACCAGTGCGGTGGCGTTGATCGCCCGTTCCCACCGGGCCGGATCGCACACCGGCACCAGGGCGTCGAGGGCATAGCGCCCGCCGTTGTGCAGGACCAGCCGTGTCTCGACCTCGGCATCGGGGTAGCCGATGGACATGGAGAGCCCGAACCGGTCGAGCTGGCTCTCCACCAGGGGGTAGGTGCCGAGCTGGCCGACGGGGTTCTGCGTGCCGATCACCAGGTGCGGACGGGGGAGCGGCCAGGACTCGCCGTCCACCGACACCTGCTGCTCCTCCATGGCCTCGAGGAGGGCGGACTGGGTACGGGGCGGGGTCCGGTTGATCTCGTCGACCAGGACGACGTGCCCGAAGATGGGGCCGGGACGGAAATCCCAGGTGGCCGTGTCCGGGGCGAAGACGGTGATCCCGGTCACGTCCGAGGGCAACAGGTCGGGCTGGCCCTGGACCCGGGACAACTCGACGCCGAGTGCGGTGGCGAGCGCACGGGCCAGGACGGTCTTGCCTACCCCCGGCACATCCTCGATGAGGAGGTGGTTGCCGGACAGTGCAGCCACCACGGCGAAGGTGACCGCCCGGGGGGTCCCGAGCAGGACGCCGGACAGGGCGGCATGGAGGGTTCGGGCGGTGGCCACTGCTTCGTCGATCGGCGGCACGGCCTGGCCGACGGGTGCCGAAGGATCGGCTCCGACTGTCCCGATGTCCGTGCTCATGCCTACCCCTGCATCCTGTGCACTCGCCCGAATCGGCGTCGTCGCCCAGCGTGGCAACGCTCCCACCCTAGGCGTTCCGCGCCGCGTCCTCCAACGTCCGGCCGCCCCCACGTCGTCCAGCGCATCGGATCAGAAGTCAGCATCGGGTCAGACGCATCGGATCAGAAGTCAATGGCCGACAGCTCGGGGATCGTGGCTTCGGAACGCGATCGGGCTCGGAGCCAACGGGCCCGGTCCTCCAGGCGCTGAGCATGGTCGATGGCGGGCTCCACGGTCTGGCGGGGGGCCCATGCCTCGGCCACCTGGTCCTCGTCGGACCACGTCCCCACGGCCATGCCCGCCAGATAGGCGGCTCCCAGCGTGGTGGCTTCGAGGACCGGAGCGATCTCGACGGGACAACCGCAGGCATCGGCCAGGGCCTGGACGAACACCGGGTTGGCCGACATGCCCCCGTCGACCCGCAAGCTGGGGATGGGGAGCCCCGAGTCGGAGGCGGCGGCCTCGAGGAGGTCGGCGCCGCGGTGGGCCACACCCTGGAGGACGGCCCGCACCAGCTCCGGCCGGCCCGATCCCCGGGTGATGCCGAGGAACGTGCCCCGGGCCCCGAAGTCCCACACCGGCGTGCCCAGGCCGAACAGGGCAGGGACGAACCAGACATCGCCGGTGTCGCCGCACTGGGCCGCCACCTCGGCGGAATGGGCCGCGGAGTCGATGATGGCCAGGTCGTCCCGCAGCCACTCGACGCAGGAGCCGGCGGTCAGCATGATCGCCTCGACACCCCAGGTGACGGTACCGCCCCGCCGCCAGGCGATGATCGGGATGGTGCCGGCCGGTCCCCGCGCCGCCTGGTCCGGACGCTGGTCCCCGGTGCACTGGTCGAGCATCCCCCCGGTGCCGAAGGTGGCCTTGGCCAGTCCGGGCCGCGTGCACCCCTGGCCGATGAGGGAGGCCTGCTGATCACCGGCCATACCCGCGATCAGCGGTGCACCCTTCAGGATGTGCGCGCGACCCACCGGACCCGAGGAGTCGACGATGGCGGGGAGCACCGCCTCGGGGATGCGCAGGGCGTCGAGCACGCTGGGGCTCCAGCCCGAACCGCCACCGAGGACCAGCCCGGTGACCCCGGCGTTGGAGGCATCTGTGCAATGAAGGGTCCCGCCCGAGAGCGTCCAGGCCACCCAGGTGTCGATGGTGCCGAAGGCCAGCTCGCCGCGCTCGGACCGGGCGCGGTCCGGGTCGGCCAGGTCGAGGAGGGCGGCCAGTTTGGTGGCCGAGGCGTTCGGGGCCACCCGGATCCCTTGGGCCTGCAGTTCCAGGCAGGTTCCCACGGTGCGCAGGTCCTGCCACCCGAGGCCCGGGGCCACCGGGGCGCCGGTCGACCGGTCCCACAGGATGGTCGACGCCCGCTGGTTGGCGATCCCCACCGCGTCGACCGGTCCCCCGTCGGCCAGAGCGGCCGTGGCCACGTCGACCACGGCCGCGGCCATCACCGTGGCGTCGAATTCGACCAAGCCGGGGAACGGGGTGTCGGGAAGGACCGGGATGTGGTGGACGTGCTCGACCGAGCCGTCCGGGCGTACCACCGCACCTCGGACCCCGGAGGTGCCGACGTCCACCACCAGGATGCTCATGGCCAGGGTGCGTCGCCGAAGGGACCGGCGAGGCCGAGTTTGCCGGGGTTGAGGATGCCCCGGGGGTCCAGGGCCTGCTTTACCGACGTCAGCACACCGAACGCGGCCCCGAGTGCCTCGGGGAGGAAGCGGGCCCGGTTGATACCGATGCCGTGATGATGGCTGATGGCACCCCCGGCCGCCCGGGTGACCTCGGTGACCTGGTCCCAGGCACGGCGGTAGTAGGAGGCCATCCACTCGTGGTGGGCGGGGTCCGACGGGTCGACGTCGCCGGGCGGCCGGCCCGCGAAGGTGAAGTAGAGGCATGCCCCGTCGGTATAGGCGTGGGACTGGTGGGAGGAGGCCACCAAGGTTCCCTCCACGGTGCTCAGGGCGTCCAGAACGGTCCGGTAGAGGTCGGGGAGCACGCGCCAGCGGCCGGCGACCTCGACGGTGTCGACCACGATGCCCGCCCGCCAGAGGGGGACGAGGGCGGAGACGTCGTTGCGATGGTCCAGCCATCGGTCGACCAGGCCCTCCTCCAGCGGGTCGGCCGTCGCGCACTCGGCGTCGACCACGGCCAGGGTGGCCTCCACCAGGGCCGGATCGGCCTCGTCCAGTACGATGAGGGCGTTGGTACCGGCGAGATCGAAGGACCGGGCCGATTCGGTCGGGTCGTAGAGGCGGAGGACGGCAGGCGAGGCGCCCCGCCGCAGGATCCGTCGGCAGGCATCGAGCCCGTCGGCGAAGGTGGCGAACCCGAATGCTCGGCGGCCCTCGCCCGCGGGCACCGGGTGCACCCGGAAGCGGCCCTCGGTGATCACCCCGAGCGTGCCCTCGCTGCCGACGAAGAGCTGGGTGAGATCGGGACCGGTGGCGGAACGGGGCGCCAGTCCGCCGGTGCGGACCACCTGTCCGTCGGCCAGGACCACCTCGAGGCCGGTGACCATGTCCTCGATCTTCCCGTACCGGTTCGAGTACTGGCCCGCGCCCCGGCAGGCCAGCCAGCCCCCCACGGTGGACAGGTCCATCGACTGGGGCCAGTGCCCGAGGGTCAGGCCGTACCCGTCGCGTAGCCCGGACTCCACCTCGGGACCAAAGGTGCCGGCCCGCAGGTCGGCCACCAGCGACTCGGAGTCCACGTCGCCCAATCCGGAGAGCCCGCACAGGTCGAGGGCCACCCCACCGAACAGGGGGATCGAAGCCCCGCACACCCCGCTGCGGCCGCCCGCCGGAGTCACCGGCACCCGATGGTGGTGGCACAGGGCGAGCACGGCGGCGACCTGGTCGGTCCCTGTGGGCCGGGCCACCACGGCCGGCCGGGCCGGCACCTCTCCTCGGGCCGCCCATCCGATGGCCAGCGGCCACCAGTCCCTGGCGGCCTCGGCCCGGGTCTTGTCCGTGTCGGACACCTCGGAGCACACCTCGGCCAGCCGGCGGGCCAGGTCGGCGTCCACCGGCACGAAGGTACCGGCCAGGTGGTCGACCACGTTCCCCGGCAGGGCGTCGATCGAGGTCACCGGGGTGGGGACGGTCACCCGCCCTCCGATTCCTGCGCCGTGGCGGCTACGCCCGGTCCTGTCGCCCCGTCCGGGTCGAGTCCGGCCCGGGCCAGCGCGGCACGCACGGACACGGCGTACTCGGAGGCCTCCCGGGCGATCCGCACCGGGTCCCATCCGAGCTCGGGGCCGATCAGGGTGGCGACGTCCAAGGCGGCACGCGCCGCGCCGCGGGCATCACGGAGCGAGGCCCGGGTCCGACGGTCGAGCACGTCCGCCACCGAGCAGGCCATCTCCGCCCGTACCGCGTAGAGGGCCTCCACCCGCAGATAGCGGAGACCGTCGACCAGTGGCTCGAGGAGGCCGGGCTGCTCCCCGACGAGGGCGAGGACGGCCGGGGTCTCCGACCCGAACCGGCCGGCCAGGTGGGCAGCGATGGTGGCGGGGTCGTCGGCTTGGAGCGGGGAGCGACGGGGCGGTCCCGCTCCGGTCCGGACGGTGCCCCCCCTCCCCCCCGATCCGCGCAGGTGCAGGTCTTTGGTGACGCACCGGGCTGCCTTCTTCCTGCGTCCCAGGGCCTCGACCACCACGTCGACGGTGTCCTCGGCCATCTTCCGGTACGTAGTGAGCTTCCCTCCGGTGACCGTCACCATGCCGTGCTCGGACGTCCGGACCGTGTGACGCCGGGAGAGGTCGGCCGTGCGCTCGCTGGGCCGGTGCCTGCCTTCGACAGGAGCCAGCAGCGGCCGCAGCCCGGTCCAGATGCCGGTGATGTCCGACTGCCTGATCGGCGTGGTGACCACGGCGTTGGCCGCGGCGAGGATGTAGTCGACGTCCTCGGGGAGGCAGCTGGGATCGTCGAGCGGGCCGTCCCAGGCCGTGTCGGTGGTCCCGAGGTAGACCTGGTCGCCCCACGACACCACGAAGATCGACCGGCGGTCCTCCCGCACCGGCACCACCGCGGCGATGTCACAGGGGAAGGCCGCTTCGGGCACGGTGATGTGGATGCCCTTGGCCGGCCGGATGGAGCGCGGGTTCGTGGGTTCGTCGAGGGTGCGCACCTGGTCAGACCAGACACCGGCGGCGTTGACCACCACCGTGGCCCGGACCTCGAACGGGGTCCCGCCGTCGGGGACGACCTGGGCGCCGTCGACTGATCCTCGGGGCCCGGTGGTGAGGGCGGTCACCGGCGCGTGGTTGACGGCCACCGCCCCGTAGTCGATCACCGCCGTGCGGACCACGGCCAAGGTCAACCGGGCGTCATCGGCCCAGGCGTCCCAGTAGAGGAACCCGGCGGCCAGGCGATCGGCCCGTAGGTTGGGCAGGTGGGCCAACGCCTGGGCCCGGGTCACCTTCTGGTGGCGCCGGCCGATGCGCACGCCCCCGGTGAGGTCGTACAGCCACAGCGCGGTGCGGTAGACCTGGGCCACGCCGGTGTTGACCACGCCCTCCTTGCCGAACAAGGGGATGAGGAAGGGGAGGGGGGAGACCAGGTGAGCGGCGTTGTCGAGGAGCCGCTGGCGTTCAGCCAGGTTCTCGTAGACCAGGCGGTACTCCCGTTGCTGGAGGTAGCGCAGCCCGCCGTGGATGAGCTTGGACGACTTGGACGATGTCCCCGATGCGAAGTCGTCCTTCTCCACCAGCGCGGTCCTGAGTCCGCGACTGGCTGCGTCCAAGGCCACGCCGGCGCCGGTGATCCCACCGCCGATGACCAGGACATCGAACTGCTCGTCGGCCAGGCGACCGAGGGCCTCGGCTCGGTCGAACCGGGCACCGGTCGGCGGGTGCTCGAGGACGGAGCCGGGCATGGACAGAGCCTGCCACAGGTGGGAGCGACCGCCAGTCGGCCGGTCGTCGAACAGGACATCCCTGTTCCCTGGCCCCCCCGGTGCGTCTGCGCCAGGGTGGTTCTCCGCTCCGTGTTTACAACGAATGTTTAAAAACAATCATTGGTGATATGATCGCCGGCGATGAAGTCGCCCGAGGAACTGAGCGAGTTGTTCCGATCGACCGGTCGCAAGGTGACCGCGCAACGCCAGTGCGTCTTCCGTGTCCTCCAGGGCGACGTCACCCATCCTTCGGCCGAGGCGGTCCACGCGTTGGTCAGCGCCGAAATGGAGACCATCTCGCTGAAGACGGTGTACCAGACCCTCTACGACCTGGCCGAGCTGGGGGAGATCGCCTCGCTCGATGTCGGTACCGGGATGACCCGGTTCGACCCCAACGTGGACGATCCCCACCACCACCTGGTGTGCCGCCGTTGTGGTCGGGTACGTGACCTGGTGGCCACCTTTCCTCCGCTCCTTGTGCCCGAGGGCGCAGACCTGGGGTTCGAGGTGGGTCTGCCTGAGATCGTGTTCCGGGGACTGTGCCACGATTGCCGGTCCGCGGTGGCCACGCCCGAGGAGACGTCGTCGGGCCGACGCCAGACCCAGCGGTCCCGGGCATGAGCACGAGCGGGATCCATCGATCAGGACCATCACCAACAGAGACCATCACCAACAGATCTGTGACAATCAGCAGACCCAGGAAAGGAATACCGTGCCAGCACTGAAAGACACCAAGACCGAGGAGAACCTCAAAGAGGCGTTTGCCGGCGAGAGCCAGGCCAATCGCCGGTACCTGTACTTCGCCCAGAAGGCGGACGTCGAGGGCTACCCCGATGTCGCTGCCTTGTTCCGCTCGGTGGCGGAGGGCGAGACCGGCCACGCCTTCGGGCACTTCGATTTCCTGCGGGAGATCGGCGATCCGGTCACCGGCGTGCCGGTGGGGCCGACCGAGGACAATCTGAAGTCCGCGGTGGAGGGCGAGACCTACGAGTACTCC
>FSZO01000065.1_pt1 | contig 14768 bp, 13 predicted proteins | sample 1638851 | NCBI WGS metagenome assembly FSZO01 (sample SAMEA3914813, study PRJEB12502) | metagenome | biome: forest; material: soil | place: Canada | collected 2011-07-07 | depth 0.3 m | reverse complement strand
TGCCCGAGGTGGTGGTGAAGCCGTCGGGGGTCGACCACCCGCCGTTCTTCATGGTGAACGCCTGCCCGGTGTTGTCCACCGCCACGCACAGCTGCGGCAGGGGACACGAGACCGCAGCCGACCTCGACCCGGGATGTCCGCTCCCCGGGTCGAGTGGGTTAGGAGCCGACAGGGGGGGACGGCGAGGGCGGCGGCCGTCGACCAGTGGGTGCCGTCGCCGACACTGGCATGGACCGAGCCGTCGACGATGACGCAGGTCGGGCCGGAGGTGCAGCTCACCGCCGGCAGGATCGGGGCGGTGATCGGCCCGGTGATCGGTGCGGGCAGATAGACCGACGGACCGGACCACGCTGCCCCGTCCCAGGACACGGTCACCCCAGATCCGTCGGTCGCGGCAGTCCCCTCGCCACTGGAACCTCCACCCACGGCGATGCAGAACGTGTCCGAGAGGCACGAGAGGCCGCTGAACCCACCCCCCGGCGGCAGGGTGGTGAGGGCCGCCGACCATCCCGGAGCCGGAGGGGGGAGAGTCGGGGCGGGCCCGCTCGAGCCGAGGCCGGTGGCGCCGGGGTCACCGGCCTCGGCCATCGTCGAGGTGGTGGTCGGCGCCTCGGTGACAGGTGTGGGCCGGGACGCCCGGTCGAGGCTGGTCGACGTGGGCGATGACACCGCCGAGCGACCGCAGGACGCCAGGGCCAGCAGGCCCAGCAGGGCCACTGGGGCCAGGGCACCTGATCTCACGGTGCTCCTCCGTACCACCCGCCTCCTTGTGCCGGTCGCCCGGGTGCCTCTGGGCTCCTCAGGCTACCGGCTCGATGGGACGAACCGAAACGTGGCGGTGCCGCCCGGGACCGGCCCGGAGCTCAGCCGGTCGGGCGCCCGTTGCGGGGGTCGAGGGCCCGCATGACCATGCCCGAGCGCGGTTTGGGGTGGAAGTAGGTGCTCTTGGGAGGCATCCGGCGGCCGGCCAGCGCCCACTCGGCAATCTGGTCGACCGTCACCGGTCGGAGGAGGATCGCGGCCTGGGCCGTGTCGGATGCCACGGACGCCACCGCGTCGGACCAGTGGTAGGCGAAGGTGAGCTCGTGTTCGGGGAGCTCGGCGATGACCAGGGCCACCATCGAGGAGTCCAGCGATGCGCCGGCAGCCTCGGGCGTTCCATCCTTGGGCGACAGCAGCCAAGCGCCGGACGCCATGATCAGGGCGAGGGACTCCGACTCGCCCAGGGCGCCGGTGGTGCGCTCGTCGAAGTCACCGGCCCGGGTCACGTCGAACCAGGATGAGAAGACGTCGACCAGGTCGAGCCCGTCCGGCAGCCGAGCGAGCACCCGGTGGACCGGTCCGACGTCGAGCTGATCGGGCGCCAGCTCGACGATCATGGCCATCACCATGTCGGATCCGTCGGGGCCGGCTCCGCTCCGGTCACGGTGGTACCTCCGTGCCGTCTCGTAGCGGTGGTGGCCGTCGGCGAGCACCACCGGGGCGCCACCGACAGCACCGGTCACCTCGTCGATCTCCGAGGGGTCGTCGATCACCCACAGTTCGTGGGTGGTCGAGTCGGCGTCCTTGGCGGTGGCATCAGGAAGCCCCACCGGCGCGAACATCTCGGTCAACCCGGAGCCGAGCGAGAGCCCCCAGATCGGCGAGAGGTTGGCCCGGGTGGCGCGCAGCAGTTCGAGCCGGTCGCTCTTCGGCTTGGGCAGGGTCTGCTCGTGGGGGAGGATGTCCGCGGCGCTGTAGTCATCGATGCCCAGGGCGCCGATCACCCCGTTGGTGGTCTGACCGGCTGACGTGGTCATCCGGTAGGCGTAGAGCGACGGCTCGGAGTCCTGCTTCAGGATGCCGTCCTCCTGCCAGCGTTCGAACTGGCGGGCCGCATGCTGGTACTGGTCCAGGCCGTTGCGGTGGTCGGGCTCGGGCAGCTCGAGCCGCACTGCATTGGCGCTGTGGCGTCCGGCCAGGCGGGCACGTTCCTCCGGTCCGATCACGTCATAGGGAGGGGCGATGACCATGGAGAGATCGACCCGGACCGAGTCGTACCGGAGTCCCGTGAACGGTTCGAATCGAGGCATGACCCTTGCGTAGCACACCGCCGCCTCCGGATCCGCGGCGTTCGGTCCGGTCAGGCGTACTGGGCGATCAGCCCGGCCAGAGCCTGGGCACCGGCGGGCTGCAGGTGGACCTGGTCGGGGGTGAACCACTCCGGGTGGGGGGTGGACAGCGCGTTCCAATCGGCCAGGACCGCCAGTCCCGGGTAGCGGGCCACCCCGGCCGCCAGAACGGCGTTGTCACCTGCCGCCCAGGACCGGGGGACGTTCACGTTGACGAACACCACCCGCCCGACGCCCGAGGCTGCCTGCATCATGGCGTCGAAGTCCGAGCTGGTCACCGACCCATTGGTCCCCAGCTCGACCACCAGGACCTTCCCCAGCCTGCCTGCCTGGCGGTCGGCCTCGACGACACCGACGCCGGTCTCGAACTGACGGCTGACCAGCCCGTCCACCTCGGTCCCGGGGACGACCGCCTCGAGATCGGACTGGATGTCGAGCATGATCGAGTCGCCCACGGCGGTCACCGGGCCCGCCGGGGGAGCAGAGGCCGGCGCGCCGCTGGCGGCGGGGGCCGCCGTCGAGACCGAGGCGGAGGTCCCCGGAACCCGTCCCGACGGACGCGTCGTGGCCTGGCCGACCGCCGACCTCAACGGGCCGGGCTGGCGGACGACGGCGACCACCGCCAGCACGGCGAGCACGGCGAGGAGAAGGGCGACGATCGACTTGTCGCCTCGGGAGACCTTGGTCATCCCCTTCAGTCTGTCCTCGACCAGTCGGCCCCGCCCGACCAGTCGGCCTGCTCAAGGCTCTACCGGGGTGCGCCGATCGTCTGGGAGACCTGTTCGGGCGGTGGCCCCTCGGACGGGGGAGATCTCGCTGACCACCCACAGGACGAAGCCGGCCCCGGAGTAGCAGAGCCCGAGCGCCACCACCAGTGGCCATCCTCCGGACGCGTAGGCGGCCCCGGTGGTGGCCGATCCGATGGCACCCCCGATGAAGTACACGACCATGTACCCGGTGTTGAGCCGCGAGCGGGCGGCGGGGTCGATCCCGAAGATCAGCTGCTGGTTCTGGATGTGCACGGCCTGGATCCCCAGATCACCGACCACGATCCCCACCGCCAGCGCCCACAGGTGGTGGGAGCCGTTCCCGAGGAGCCCGATCGATCCCACTACGATGACCAGCGATCCTCCCGTCACCCACCGCTCGTACCCTCGGTCAGCCAGGCGACCGCTCAACGACGCGGCCAGGGCGCCTGCCGCTCCGAGGAGGCCGAACAGGCCGATGACCGCCTCGGAGTACCGGTAGGGCGACCCCACCAGCAGGAAGGCCAAGCTGGTCCAGATCACGTTGAAGGTGGCGAAGGCGCACCCGCCGATCGCCGACCGAAGGCGGAGGACCGGCTCGGTGGCCATCAGGTGGACGACCGATCCGAGCAGCGCGCGATAGCCGATGGACGCTCGCCGCCGCTCGTCGGGAAGGCACCGGTTGAGGACCCCGGCCAGGATGAGGACCATTCCCCCGGCCACCACGTAGACCGTTCGCCATCCGGCTGCTTCGGCGACGAGGCCCGAAAAGGTCCGGGCCAGCAGGATGCCGAGCAGGAGCCCGCTCATGACCGTGCCCACCACCCGGCCGCGTTGCGCGTCGGAGGCCAAGGTGGCGGCGAAGGGGACGAGGATCTGGGCGGCGACCGAGCACACCCCGGCCACGGCCACGGCCGCAATGAGAACGGACACCGTCGGGGCCACGGCCGCGGCGAAGAGGGCCACGGCGGCGATGGCCAGGATGCCCGGCACCAACCGCCGCCGGACGAGGATGTCGCCCAGGGGCACGATCAGGGCCAGACCGAGCCCGTAGCCGACCTGCGCGGCGGTGATGACCAGCGCGGCTGTCCCCGACCCCACATGGAGACCCTTGGCCATCTGGGGGAGGAGGGGCTGTGCGTAGTAGAGGTTGGCGGCCGAGGTCCCGCAGGCGACGGCGAACAACGCGACCATGCCCGGCGTCATCCGGTGCGCCGGCCCGGGCTTGACCGTCATCCGGCCGAGGACGGGCAGGCGGAGGGCGAAGGATCGGCCATAGCGCTTCCAGCGTACGGGCAGCCCGAGCGTGCCGTCCGGGAATGGTTCAGTTGGTGGGTACCCTGCTCGTAGACTCATCCGCGTGAAAGGCGCGGACACACCGACCAGGGGGAGCGCCATCACCGATCCGACACCCGCCGACATGGCCGCCGATCGTCCCGTTGCGCCCGGTCTCGACCGGGTCCTCACGGTACCCAACGCCGTCACATCGGTCCGCCTGGCGTGCATCCCGGTCTTCGTGTGGCTGCTGTTCGGCGCCGACCGTCAGACGGCGGCGGCCATCCTGCTGGCGGCCCTGGGCGCCACCGACTGGATCGACGGTACGGTCGCCCGTCGCTATCACCAGGTCACCACCGTGGGCAAGGTGCTCGACCCGGTGGCCGACCGCGTGCTCGTGCTCACCGCGGTGATCGCCATCACCGTGCACGGAGCGGTCCCGCTGTGGTTCGGGCTGGCCACCATGGCTCGTGAGGTGGTGGTGTCCGGCGCCGTGCTGGTGTTGGCATCCCTGGGGGCGGCCCGGATGGATGTTCTGTGGGTGGGAAAGGCGGGTACGTTCGCACTCATGTTCGCCTACCCCGCGTTCCTCCTCGGCCACGGCACGGCCGGTTGGCAGGGTCCGGTCCGGGCCATCGCCTGGGTGTCCGGCGCCGCCGGGCTCGGCCTGGCCTGGATCGCCGCTGCCCGCTACCTGCCCGTGGCCCGCCAGGCGCTCGGCGACGGCCGTCGGGCCCGCGCCGGGGGACCGGCGTCATGAAGGCGGTGATCATGGCCGGAGGCGAGGGGACACGGCTGCGACCCCTCACCTCGAACCAGCCCAAGCCGATGCTGCCCATGGCCAATATCCCGATGATGGAGCATGTGGTCAACCTGCTCCGACGGCACGGGTTCGAGGACATCGTTGTCACGGTGGCGTTCATGGCCAATGCCATCCGCACCTATTTCGGCGACGGCTCGGAGTTCGGGGTGCGCATGGTCTACGCCACCGAGGCGACGCCCCTGGGGACGGCGGGCTCGGTCCGCAATGCCAAGGACGAGCTCGATGAGCGGTTCCTGGTCATCTCGGGGGACGTGCTGACCGATATCGACCTCAGCCAGGTGGTGGCCTTCCACAAGGAGCGGGGCGGACTGGCCACCTTGGCCCTCAAGGCGGTGGACAATCCCCTCGAGTTCGGGATCGTCATCACCGACGAGGAGGGGTCGATCGAGCGCTTCCTCGAAAAGCCGACGTGGGGCCAGGTGTTCAGCGACACCATCAACACGGGGATCTACGTGCTGGAGCCGGAGATCTTCGACTTCATCCCCGAGGGCCAACCGGTCGACTTCTCCGGCGAGTCGTTCCCCGCGGCTCTGGCCGCGGGGAAGTCGCTCTACGGCTACGTGGCCGACGGGTATTGGGAGGACGTGGGCACCCTGGAGGCCTATCTGCAGTCCCACCGGGACATCCTGGACCAGAACGTCCAGGTGGAGATCAAGGGGTTCGAGCTCCGTCCGCGGGTCTGGCTGGGCAAGGGGGCGGAGATCGATCCGAGCGTGGTCATCGAGGGGCCGGTGGTGATCGGGGACAACTGTGTGGTGGGCCCGGATGCCCACCTCGGGCCCTACTGCACATTGGGCCGCAATGTCCGGGTCGGGGACAACGCCGCGCTCCAGCGCTCGGTGGTCCACGAGAACGGACACCTCGGCTCGGGGGTGCGGATCGACGGCAGCGTCCTCGGCCGGGGCTCGGACCTCCGTCAGGGTGTCCGCTGCGAGGAGGGATCGGTCCTGGGCGACCAGTGCCTGGTCGGCGCCCACGCCGAGATCAAGGCGGGGGTGAAGGTGTACCCGTTCAAGACGGTGGAAGCGGGTGCGACGGTCAACTCCTCCATCGTGTGGGAGTCGTTGGGGGCCCGGTCGCTCTTCGGCCGCGACGGCGTCCAGGGTCTGGCCAACGTGGACATCAGCCCCGAGCTGGCGGTCCGACTGTCGATGGCTTGGGCGTCCACCTTCGAGAAAGGCGCCACGGTGACCGCGTCGCGGGACACCAGCCGGGCGGCCCGGGTCCTCAAGCGGGCCATCATGGTGGGGTGTAATGCGGCGGGGATCAACGTGGACGACCTCGAGGTGGCGACGGTGCCGGTCACCCGCTTCCAGGTCACCTCCTCGGACTCCATGGCCGGGGTCACCGTCCGGCTGGTGCCGGACGACCCCCAGTCGGTGGTGCTCCGCTTCTTCGACAAGGAGGGCATCGATGTCGACGAGGCCACCCAGCGGAAGATCGAGCGCCTCTACCACCGCGAGGACTTCCGACGGGTCCTAGCCCGCGAGATCGGTGACATCGACTTCCCGCCGCGGTCCCTCGAGTACTACACCGCCGCCCTGATCGACTCGGTGGACCTGTCCAACGCCGGCGACGCCGACCTCAAGCTCGTGCTCGACTACTCCTTCGGCACCACCAGCTTCGTGATGCCCAATCTGCTGGCCAAGCTCGAGGCCGAGGTGTTGGTGGTCAACCCCTACGCCAACACTGCCGGTGTGCTCACCTTCGACCGTCAGGCCAGTGCCGCCCGCGTCTCCGACTTGGTGCGGGCCTCGGGAGCCCACCTCGGTGCGGTCCTCGACCCCGGCGGGGAGCACGTGGCCATCGTGGACGATCTCGGGCATCCCCTCACCGACGACGAGGCCCTGTTGGTGCTGTTGACCTTGGTCACCGAGGCCAATCCCGCGGCCCGAGTGGCCCTGCCGGTTGCGGCCAGCATGGTGGCCGAGGAGATCTGTCAGAAGGCGGGGGCCGAGATCGTCTGGACCAAGCTTTCTGCGTCCCACCTGATGGAGGTGGCCCGCACCGAACGGGTGACTCTGGCTGCCAGCCAGTCGGGCGGCTTCATCTTTCCTGCCTTCCTGCCCGCCTTCGACGCTGCTGCCACCCTGGTCAACCTCGTGGCCCTCTTGACCGCCACCGGTCGGAGGCTTTCCGATCTGGTGGGCGGGCTGCCCAAGGTGCACATCGCCCATCAGGCCGTGCACACTCCGTGGGACCAGAAGGGGATGGTCATGCGCACTCTGGTGGAGCGCTCCCAGGGTCGCGAGCTGGTCTTGGTCGACGGGGTGAAGGTCATCGAGGACGACGGGTGGGCCCTGGTGATCCCCGACCCCGAAGAGCCTCTCACCCACGTGTGGGCCGAGGCCCCGAGCGATGCCCAGTCCGAGGCCAGGGTCAACGAGTACGCCGTGCGTCTCGAACAGCTCCTGCGTTGAATGGCCCCGGAGGGCCTCCGTCGGCACTGGTGGCGACGGTCGGGTATCGTCCGCACGTATGAACGTGCCGGAAGAACTTCGCTACACCACAGACCATGAGTGGGTCCGGTCCGACAGCGACCGGATCCGGGTGGGCATCACCGACTACGCGCAAGACGCCCTCGGCGATGTCGTCTTCGTCGATCTTCCGGCCGAGGGTACCGCGGTGGAGACGGGCGGGCTCCTCGGGGAGGTCGAGTCGACCAAGTCGGTGTCGGAGATCTATGCACCGGTCGCCGGCCAGGTGGTCATGGTCAACGCCGCACTGGCCGCGGCGCCCGAGCAGCTCAATGCCGACCCCTACGGGGACGGCTGGATCTGCGAGATCGCTCCGTCCGATCCTGCGGCGGTGGATGCTCTGCTCGACGCCAGCGGCTACCGACAGCTCACTGGCGGTTGACGGTCGTCGGGCGGCCCACCAACCCACGAGAGCAAGCGACGCCGAGCGGCTACCGTGGAGGTCGTGTTCTGTCCGAGTTGCGGCCATCGCAATCCCACCGGAGTCAACTTCTGCTCGTCCTGCGGGGCGTCGCTGCTGTCGGTCGCTCCCGATACCTCGGTGTCGATGCACCCGGTGGAGGATCTCAGTGAGGCCGTGGGTGACGAGGCTGCGGTCGGACTGCTCGAGCTGCCCCGCGGCGTACGGATGCTGGTGGTCGCGCGCGGCCCGGACGTGGGTGCCCGGTTTCCTCTCGAATCTGACGTCGTGCAGGCGGGACGGCACCCCGAGAGCGACATCTTCCTGGACGACATCACCGTGTCCCGACGGCACGTCGAGTTCGTGACCCGCGACAAGGTGACCGTCGTACGCGACGTGGGCTCGCTCAACGGCACCTACGTCAACGGGGAGCGGATCGACGAGGCTCACCTGTCGAGCGGCGACGAGGTACAGATCGGCAAGTTCAAGCTCTTGTACCTGGTGGCGGCCGGCGAATGACCGTGCCGACCATCACGGCCCGCCCCCGAGGAACGCAGCGTTGAGCGCCCGTTCCTATCTGTCGATTGGTGACGTCCTCACCCTCCTCCGCCAGGAATTCCCCGACGTGACCATCTCCAAGATCCGGTTCCTCGAGAGCCAGGGCCTGGTCAATCCGGAGCGCACTCCCTCGGGGTACCGGAAGTTCTACGAGCACGACGTCGAACGGCTGAGGTGGGTGCTCCGCCAACAACGGGAGCACTTCTTGCCGCTCAAGGTCATCAAGGACCGTCTCGACGATGGGGGCGATCCGTCCACGGAGGATACGGCGACCGAGTCCGACTCTGTGGTGGCCGACACCGCAGAGTCGGAGGACGCCATCTCCGACAGCGAGCCGGTCCTCGTCGGACAGCGGAGTTGGCCCGACCACGCAACCGTGGCCCCGGAAGCGGGCTCCACCTCGAGCGGGATGCGTGGTGCTCCCGCCGCCGGGCATTCGGCCGGATCGACACTGCCCGGCATCGAGCCGGTGGTCGCCGAGGCCAACGGGTCCTCGATCCCGGCGGTGTCTGCCGCGGCACGGGGCGTTCCGTCCCCGTCGGTGGCGAAGGCGGCCGATCGGACGATGGCGGTCCCGACGTCCCCGACGCGGTCGCCTCCGGATCTCCCTGCGGGAGGGATGCCGTCCGGCGCAGCCACGGCGCCGGAGGTGTCGGCGACCGTTCCCAAGGACCCGTCCGGTTCCGTCCGCCGGACCCGGACGCAGGCCGGAGAGCCACCGGACCGGGGTCCGACGAGCCAGGCTGCGGTGGGTGCCGGATCCGACTCGGCCCAGGGGGGACCGGACAGGGGGACGGACGAGCCGCCGGGGACGACCAGTGCGCACGAGCCGCCGACCGCGCCTCCGGTACGACCCGGCGGACGGTCTGGTGCACCCGCCGCCGTTCGGGGGTCATCGCCCGCACCCGTCGCCGGCCGCGCCGCCGCCGGTGCCAGCCTCTCCCTCGAGGACCTGGCCTCGGCCTCGGGCCTGGACGTCTCGGTGCTCGAGGATCTGGTCGAGTACGGCTTGATGGTCGGGACCATGGTCGCCGGGCTCTCCTACTTCGACGAGGAGGCGCTGGCGGTGGCCACATTTGCGGCCGGTTTCGCCCGTTACGGGATCGAGCCCCGTCACCTGCGGCTGTACAAGAACGCCGCCGACCGCGAAGCCGGGTTCGTGGAGCAGATCGTGCTTCCCCTGGTCCGACAGAGGAATCCCGAAGCGAGGGCGCGGGCCAACGAGACGGCCGACGAGCTCACCCGACTGGGCCAGCAGCTGCGAGCGTCGCTCCTGCGCAGCGCGCTGGGCGGTCTCCTGAACGGCTGACCCGGCCCCAGCCCTGTCTCCCGTTCCGTCCCTCCGTGGGCGACGGGCCGGCTCCCCCTGATCGCACGCCTGCCCGGTGGCGAGTAAGTTTGCGGACATGGTCGAAGTCAGGCTTCGGGCAGTGCGGGTGGACCTCCAGTCGAACACGCCCGTTCTGCTCCTCCAGGAGTCTGAGGGGTTGGGGCGAACCCTCCCGATCTTCATCGGCGCCCCCGAGGCCACCGCCATTGCATTCGCCCTGCAGGGAATGGACACGCCCCGCCCGATGACCCATGACCTCATCCGCGACCTGCTCGACGCGCTGGGTACCGATGTCCTCCGGGTGGTGATCACCGAACTGAAGACGGCCACCTACTATGCCGAGATCGTCCTGCGGAACGGGGAGGTCGAACTGCCGGTGTCCTCCCGTCCCTCCGACGCGGTGGCGGTGGCGGTCCGCACCGGCGCCCCGCTCTTCGTGGCCGACGAGTTGATGGACAGCGAGGGGATCATGCTGGCGGTCGAGGAAGAGGAGGAGGACGAGGGCGACGACGCCGACGGCGACGACGCCAATCCGGACGAGCTGGTCGGCGAGTTCCGCACGTTCCTCGACTCGATCAGACCGGAGGACTTCTCGTCGTGACCGGTGGAGGGCAAGGCGGTGGGGACGACGGCATGGACCGTATCCGGGGCAGCCGTAACATCCGCCTGATCGGTCTGGCTGCGGCAGTGGCCCTCGGGGGCGCGGCCCTCGGTGCGTGCTCCTCCGACTCGTCGTCACCGTCGACGACCGGAGCGCCCACCACCGGCTCGTCCCCGTCGACCACGACACCGCCAGCGACCTCGCCGTCCAGTTCGACATCGACCACAGCGGGGACCGCCCAGTGTGCCACCGGGGTGCTGTCGGGCTCGGTGGTCGGGAGCAGCGGCGCCGCCGGCACCATCGAGACCACGATGGCGCTCAAGAACACCGCGTCGGCCCCCTGCGTGCTCAGCGGGTACCCGGGCCTGCAGATGCTCGATGCCGGTGGGGGAGCCATCCCCACCACGGTGGTCCGCCAGGGCAGCTACAGCTTCACGGCGATGCCCCCGACCTCGGTGGCCCTCGGCTCGGGCCAGGCGCTGTACTTCAATATCGGCTACTCCGACGTCCCCTCGGGGTCGGAGACGTCGTGCGCCTCGGCGGCGTCACTGGAGATCACGCCGCCCAACGCCATCGACCACCTGACGATCGCGGCCACGTTGGCGCCGTGCGGGGCCGGCACCCTGGTGGTGTCCCCGGTCTTCCTGGCCACGGGAGCGAACAGCCAGACTACGGTTCCGCCGAGCCCCTGAGGCCGGTCAGCGGTTCGGGACCACCAGGGTCCGACCCCGCCCGGCTCCGGCGAGGATCCGATCGAGCACCGGGGTCAACTCGCCGAGACCCACCTCCCCGGCCACCATGTCGTCGAGGGGTCCGGCCGGGAACGCGGTGGCCATCCGCTCCCATACCCGGCGCCGCTCGTCGATGGGCGTGGAGACGGTGTCGACGCCGATGAGGGAGTTGTCCCGGACGATGAACGGGTAGACGGACGTCTCGATGGCGTTCCCCCCGGTCAGGCCGCTGGCGGCCACTGCCGCGCCGTAGCGCAGGGTCCGCAGCACTGCGCCCAATGTGGACCCGCCCACGCAGTCCACCGCACCGGCCCAACGCTCGGGACCGAGGGTACGCTCCGGCGCGCTGGCCAGGGTGTCCCGATCGATGACCTCCGACGCCCCCAGGCCCTCCAGGTAGGCCCGCTCGGAGATCTTGCCCGTGCTGGCCACCACCTCGTACCCGCACGCGGCCAACAGGGTGACGGCCATGCTTCCCACGCCCCCCGAGGCTCCGGTGACCAGCACCGGTCCCTGGCCGGCGGAGAGCCCGGCGGCCTCGAGGCGGGACAGGGAGAGGGCCGCGGTGAACCCGGCCGTCCCGATGGTGGCCGCCTGGCGGTCGGTGATCCCGGCCGGGAGCGGGACCACCCACTCCGCCGGCACCCGGGCCAGCTGGGCGAACCCTCCGTGATGGTCGACGCCGAGCCCATAGCCCTGGACGATGCCCCGGGCCCCCGCCTCGAGGGACGTGGTGGTGGCGGTCAGCACCGTCCCGACCAGGTCAACGCCGGGGACGAGCGGCGAGATGCGAGCCACCCGGTTCCCCGGTCGGGTCACCATGGCGTCCTTGTAGTTGACCGCGGACCAGTCGACCTGGACCGTGACCCCGTCGGTACCCAGTTGATCGACATCCAGTACCCGGATGCCGGCATCGACCCGGTCTCCGTCCCCCGCGGTCACCACGTAGGCAGAGAAGGAGCTGGGCGTGTGGTGGGGCCGGCCGTGGTCTCGGCGGGCCCGGTCGGGCGGAGGAGTGGCGGTCATCGGGAGTACCGTACCGAGTAGATGAGCGGCGAGTACGTCACGGGAGCCGACGGGCGGAGCCCCGACCAGGACGGTCCGGTGCGGTCCGGTGGCACCGTGGTGGCCCACGGGCGGTGGCCGTCCTTCCTGGACGCGTCCAGCGTGGCGGCCGGCAAGGTGGGTCGGACCGGGCTGGAGGCCGATGCGGACGCCGTCTACTGGACAGAGAGCCGACCGCAGCTGGGTGGCCGCCGGGTGGTGGTTCGCTGCGAGCCCGGTGGCGTTCCGATCGAGGTGTCGCCGGCCGACGTCAGCGTTCGGTCGCGGGTGCACGAGTACGGCGGTGCCCCGTCCACCGTGGCCGACGGGGTGCTCTTCTACGTGGACCAGGGCGATCATCGGTGGTACCGGGTCCCGATTGATCCCCGTGGCTCCGCTGTACCTGACGAGCCCCCCGGTCCTCCGATGGCCCTGACCCCGGAGGCCCCGGACCTATCGGTGAGCATCCGTCACGCCGACGGGCGGCTCACCCGGTCGGGCCGATGGCTGGTCGGCGTGGAGGAAGAGGTGGGGCCGGCCGGGACGAACCATCGCCTGGTCGCGGTGGCGGTGGACGGCACCGGACAGGTGGTGCCGCTGTTCGACAGCACCGACTTCGTGGCCGCTCCGCGTCCCTCGCCGGATGGTCGCTGGTTGGCCTGGGTGGTGTGGGACCATCCGGCCATGCCGTGGGACCGGTCCTCCCTGCTGATTGCATCCCTGGCGGAGACGGCCACCTCGATCTCCCTCGGACCGGCCCGCTGCATCGCCGGGGGCGACGACCGGTCCGTCGGCCAGCCGCGATGGTGCCGTGACGGTGCACTCACCTACCTCGACGATCGAACGGGCTGGTGGCTGCCGTACCGGCTGTCCCCCCGGGAGCTGGACGGCGACCTGGTCTCGCCCGAGCCGCTGGTGGCGGTCGAAGCCGAGTTCCACGCGCCGGACTGGGCGCTGGGCCAGGCGACCCTGGCCGAGCTGGGCGACGGATCCCTGGTGTGCCGGGTCCGCTCCGGCGGACAGGACTCCCTGGTCCGACTGCTCGCCCCCGGGGCGCCGACCGACCGACCCTGGCGCCAGGTGCCCATCACCCAACCGTGCGTGAGCATCACCGGTGTGGTGGTGGTCCCGGCCGGCAGGGACGGTCGGCCCGAACGAGTGGTCGTCCTCGGCTCCACCACCACCGAGGCTCACGCAGTGTTCGACGTGCGCCTACCCGCCGTCGGGCCGCCCGGGCGCCCGGTCCGCATCTCGGCCCGCTCGGGCCCGGTCGCCCCGGCGGGTGACGTGTCCGTCGCCCGGCCCTTCACTGCATCGTCGGGCTGGGGGCCGGTCCCCGGCCAGTTCTTCGCGCCGAGCAATAGCCGGGCCATCGGGCCCTTCGGAGCGCTGCCGCCTCTGGTGCTCTTCTGCCACGGGGGCCCTACCTCGTCGGCCGAGCCGGGGTTCGACCCGGTCGTCCAGTTCTTCACCAGCCGGGGCCTGGCGGTGGCCGCGCCCGACTACCGGGGCAGCAGCGGGTACGGGCGCGAGTACCGTCGCAGTTTGGCCGGGCGGTGGGGTGAGGCCGATATCGACGACTGCATCGCCTACGCCTCCGCCTTGGGAGAGGTCGGACTGGTCGACCCAGCACGCCTGGCCATCCGGGGAACGAGCTCCGGCGGCCTCACCGCTCTAGGGGCACTGATCCGGTCGGACCGGTTCGCCGGTGCCGCTTCCTGGTACGGGGTCACCGACCTGGCCGCTCTGGCCGCCGATACCCACGACTTCGAGTCACGGTACGCGGACACGCTGATCGGACCATGGCCCGAGGCGGCCGGCACCTACCGGGAGAGGTCGCCGATCCACCACGCCGAGCAGATCTCCGGATCGGTCCTCCTTCTGCAAGGGGCCGAGGATCCGGTGGTGCCTGCGGACCAGTCGGAACGGTTCGCCTCCGTCCTCCGGGCGAAGGGTGTGCCCTGTGTACTGACCGTCTTCGCCGGCGAGTCCCACGGTTTCCGCCGGGCCGAGACCGTCGAGGCATGCCTCGAGGCCGAACTGGGGTTCTACCGGGAGATCTTCAAGACCGGGTGACCGCGGTGGTACCCTCGACCGTGCCGACCGATCGGATGCGGGCGTGCCGGGACGACCCGCCGCCGGCCGTGCCGGAGGCCTGGGCTCGCTACCCTGCCGTGCTCCGGACCGTCCTGGTGGTCCTGCGAGGCCTCTCTGCCGAGTGGCGGGACACCTTCCTGTATGGATGCTCGGCCGTCTTCGCTGGCGTCACCGGAGTGGCCATGGGTATCCCCCTCTACCGTCAGTGGGGCCAGCTGGCGGTGGGGCCCTATGCCGCAGCCACGGTGATGATGGCCTTGGCGGCCTGGCGGGCCGGCCGCAGGCCGGCACCGCTCCCGAGGAACCACCGGCACCGGTGGAACTGGGCCCGGATCATCGCCTTCGCCATCGTGCTGTTCGGGGCGACGGTGGTCCCGCTCGCCCTCGAGGTGGTGTGGCGCTCGGAGGGCAACGCCGCCCTCCATGTGCAACCCGAGGTGGTGGTGGTCGAGCACGCCGGGTTGCGGGCCGCCCATGGCAAGGACCCGTACCAGGTCATCGATCGCAACGGTCACATCCTGATCCATCCGAAGGACGAGCCGGTCTACGAGCTGTACTACCCCTACCTGCCGGGC
>FSZO01000076.1_pt1 | contig 15244 bp, 15 predicted proteins | sample 1638851 | NCBI WGS metagenome assembly FSZO01 (sample SAMEA3914813, study PRJEB12502) | metagenome | biome: forest; material: soil | place: Canada | collected 2011-07-07 | depth 0.3 m | reverse complement strand
GTGACCAAAGAGGCACGGTTCGCCGAGGACCTGGATGCCGACAGCCTCGACCTGGTCGAACTGGTGATGGCGCTGGAGGAGACCTTCGACGTGTCGGTCGAGGAAACCGAGCTCGAGGGCATCGAGACCATCGGTCAGGCGTACGACCTGATCACCGCCAAGCTCTGATGCTCTTGGGCTTCGGTCCAGATGGTCCGATCGCCGGACGGCGGGTGGCCATCACCGGACGAGGGGTGCTGTCCTGCTGCGGCGTCGGCCCCGATGCCCTGTGGAAGGGTCTCAACGGCCTCCCCATGGCGGGCGAGCGCCGGGTGCCGGACTTCGATCCGGAGCTCTGGGTCTCGGCCAAGGAGGCTCGCCAGCTCGACCGTTTCGCCCAGTTCAGCGTGGCGGTCGCGGCCATGGCCCTCGACGACGCCGGCGACCTGGGTGCCGATCCCGGTCGCTCGGCCGTCATCATGGGCACCGGCGTCGGCGGCCTCCAGACCCTGGAGGACCAGATCATCATCTTCGGGGAGAAGGGCGCCCGCCGGGTCTCACCCCGCCTGGTCCCGATGATGATGTCCAACGCCGGCGCCGCCGCGGTGTCCATCCGGCTGGGCTGGCACGGCCCGTCCGAGACGATCATCACCGCCTGCGCGGCCGGGGCCCACAGCATCGGGCACGCCGCACGTCTGGTGGCCTCCGGCCGCTACGACGTGGCCATCGGGGGATCGGCCGAAGCCGGCATGACCCCCGTGGGCATGGCCGCCTTCGCCAACATGACCGCACTTTCCACCTCGGGGAACTCGCGACCATTCGATGTCCGGCGCGACGGCTTCGTGATCACCGAGGGCGCCGGGGCGCTGGTGCTCGAGGCGTGGGACCATGCCGTGGCCCGCGGGGCCCGCATCTACGGCGAGCTGGGCGGTTCGGCCAGTACCGCCGACGCCCACCACATCACCGCTCCCATCCCCGGGGGGTCCGGGGCGGCGGCCTGCATGACCCTGGCCATGGAGGATGCTCTCGTCCTACCGGCCCAGATCGGCCACATCAATGCCCACGGCACGTCCACGCCGCTCAACGACCGGGCCGAGTCGGATGCCATCGCCAAGGTCTTCGGTGCGTCCTCTCCCCCTGTCACCTCCACCAAGGGGATCACCGGTCACGGCCTCGCCGCCGCCGGGGCCATCGAGGCGGTGGCCGTCTTGTTGAGCATGGAGCACCATCTCATCCCGCCCACCTCGGGCTACGAACAGCCGGACCCGGACATCCACCTCGATATCGTGGCCGGCGCTGCCCGACCATGGGAGCCGGCGCCGGTGCTGTCCAACTCGTTCGGCTTCGGGGGCCACAACGGGTCCCTGGTGATCGTTCCCGCCTGACCCGGACCGGACCGGCTGTGGCCGAGGCCGGGTTTGGCTGGGCCGACGTTCCCCCTGCCGTTGAGATGCCCTAGCGTTGACATGCCATGACCGAACAGCTGAGCCGGGCCCGCCCGGAGGCGGACGACGACGATCGCCTCGGGGACGACACCCCCGCAGAGGTGTACTCGGACCTGTCCATCGGCGCGTTCACCCCGAACGGCCCCTGGTCGGTCGACCCCGAGACGATGGGGTGGCGGTTCGGTCCGGGAGGCGAGAGCTCCATCGACACGCTCCGGTCCGACGCCGCGGCCTTGGCCCGAACACTGGTCCGGCCGCGGCGTTTCCCGCCCGGGACCCGGGTGATCACCGTGGGGTGGCAGCTCGGCGCCGCCGTGGTCGGCTGGGGGTTCCGCGACCGGGGCACGCCAAGCTCGCGGGCCGGGCTGTCCCGTAGGCTCCGTCCGGCGTTCGAGCGCTTGGGACCCACCTACATCAAATTGGGCCAGATCATCTCGTCGGGTGAAGGCATCTTCCCCGAGGAACTGGTGACAGAGTTCCGGCTTCTGCGTGACCGGGTGGCGCCCGAGCCGTTCACCACGGTGCGACGGACCATCGAAGAGGAGTTGGGGCGGCCGCTGGCCGAGATCTTCACCTCCTTCGACCGGGTGCCCATCGCCTCGGCCTCCATCGCCCAGGTGCATGCCGCCACCCTGCGCACCGGCGAGCGGGTCGTGGTCAAAGTCCAACGGCGATCGGTCGAGTCCCTGGTGCGGTTGGACATCGCCGCCATGGCATGGATCGGCCCGCAACTGGTCGGACGGATCCCGGTGGCCGCACTCTCCAACCCGCCCGCCCTGATCGAACTGTTCGCCGAGACCATCGTCGAGGAGCTCGATTTCCGGCTCGAGGCCCAGAACATGCTGGACATCGCCGCCGTGTTCGCCGGCACCGGGGACCAACCGGTGGTGGTGCCCCGGCCCCATCCCGAGCTAGTGACCAGGCGGGTGCTGGTGATGGAGCACCTCCACGGCTTCGCATGGGGCAATGCCGCAGGCATGCGGGCTGCGGGCATCGACACCGCCGCCGTGCTCCGCTCCAGCTTGATCGCCTTCCTCGAGGGAGCCCTGCTGTATGGGGTCTTCCACGGCGACCTGCACGGCGGGAACCTGATGGTCCAGCGGGACGGCACCGTCGCCCTGCTCGACTTCGGGATCACCGGCCGGCTCGACGAGCGCAAACGGCAGGCCTTTCTCCGCCTGCAGATGGGCGCAACCACCAACAACCTCGAAGTCCAGGTGTCCGCTCTCCGAGACCTCGGGGCATTGCCGGCCGACTCGGACATCGACGCCGTGATCCGTGACCTCGGCCTCGACCGCCCTCCGGTGGACCCGATCACCCTGACCGCCGACGAGTTGGTCAACGAGCTCCGGGATGTGACCAGGGCCCTGCTCGGGTACGGCGCACGGCTCCCCAAGGAGCTGATGCTCTTCGTGAAGGACATCCTGTTCCTCAACGGGGCCATGGCCACCATGGCGCCCGACGTGGACATCCTGGGCGAGATCCTCGCCGTGGTCTCCTACTTCACCGAGCGCCACGGTGAGCAGATTGCCCGGGAGGTCGGGGTCGACCTGGTGACCAGCCCCATTGATCTCGACGGTTACCGAGCGGCTCTCGGGCTCGCCGACGAGGAGGACGCGATCACGTTCCGGGACCTACAGGAGCGCAGGGAGCTCATCCGCACGCGCCTCGAGCAACGCGCCGAGCATCAGCGCCGACGGCCCTTCCTCCGGGCGGTGGTCAACCTGGTCCTCCGCTCCCATCAGAACTGAGCGACGGCGGTCTGTTGCGGCGGGGAAACGCGGGGTACGCCGGTGGCTACCGGATGCCCCGGTGCCCACCTGGGCAGACCGGGTCAGATCGAGTCGAGCGCCCGCCGGAGGCTCGACATGAACGTCGCGGCCTCATCGGGCCCACCGCCTTCGAGGAGGCGGCGGATGAGGGCCGACCCGACAATGACCCCATCCGCCACACCACACGCGTCGACGGCTTGTTCCGGGTTGGAGATACCGATCCCCACACAGGCAGGAAGATCGGTGGCCTTGGTGACCCGCGCCGCCACCTGGCGGGCTGAGTCGGCCAGTGTGGCCTGCTCGCCCGTCACGCCCATCCGCCCCACGGTGTAGACGAATCCTCGGGAGCGGGCACAGATGGCGCCGATCCGCTCCTCGGGGGTGGAGGGTGCCACCAGCAGGACGGTGGCCACACCGGCGCGGTCGGCCGCACCGGCCCATGAACCCAGCTCTTCGAGCGGCAGGTCCGGGATGATGGCCCCGGCCACACCGGACTCGGCCATGACCCCGGCAAATCGAGCGTGACCCGCCCGTTCGACCAGGTTGTAATACGTCATCACCACCAGGGGGACCCCGGGGTCGATCCGGCTGAGATCGGCCAGGATCCCCTCCGGGGTGGTGCCCCGCTCCAGGGCCCGCAACGACGCCTCTTGGATCACCGGTCCGTCGATCATCGGATCCGAGAAGGGGATCCCCACCTCGATGGCATCGGCCCCCGCCTCGGCCAGCGCTTCCACCGTGAGCAGCCACTGGTCGTCCATACCTCCGGTCACGTACGGAATCAGCAGTTTGTGGCCGGCGTCCCGTCGGGCGCGCAGGGTGGCCTCGAGCGTCCCGGGGTGGTCCGGGCGGGACCTCGCCGTTCTGGCGGCAGCGATTTCGGTGCTCATGAGCCGGCCTTCAGGATCTCCCGCACCTGGGCGACATCCTTGTCGCCGCGCCCGGACAGGTTGACCAGTACGGCCGATCCCCGAGGGAGCGCATCCGTGGCCGCATTGGCGATGACCCAGGCGAGGGCGTGGGCCGATTCGAGTGCCGGAATGATCCCCTCGGTGCGAGCCAGCCGTTGGAATGCATCGAGCACCGCGGCATCGGTGGCCGACACGTACCGGGCCCGGCCGAGGTGACCGAGGTGGGCATGCTCCGGGCCCACCCCCGGGTAGTCGAGCCCGGCAGAGATCGACTCCGCCTCGAGGATCTGGCCGGCCTCGTCCTGGAGGAGCGCACTGCGCATGCCGTGGAGCACCCCGGGGGCGCCGTTGGTCATCGATGCTCCTCCCGCCGCCTCCACCGCCACCAGTGCCGCATCGGTGGCGTCGGCGAAACCGGCGAAGATGCCGGCGGCATTCGACCCTCCGCCCACGCAGGCCACCACCACGTCAGGATCGGTGCCGTCGAGGACCTCCCGGCACTGAGGGCGGGCTTCGTCGCCGATCACCCGCTGGAACTCACGCACCATCCACGGGTAGGGATGGGGGCCCATGACCGATCCGAGGCAGTAGTGGGTGTCCGCCACCGACACCACCCACGCCCGCAAGGCCTCGTTGACCGCGTCCTTGAGGGTGCGGCTCCCACTGGACACCGGTCGCACCTCGGCCCCCAACAGCTCCATCCGGAACACGTTGAGCTCCTGACGTCTGGTATCCACCTCCCCCATGTAGACCACGCACTCCATGCCGAACAGCGCCGCGGCGGTGGCGGTGGCCACGCCGTGCTGGCCGGCGCCGGTCTCGGCGATCAACCGGTTCTTCCCCATCCTCCGGGCGAGGAGGGCTTGACCGATCACGTTGTTGATCTTGTGGGAGCCGGTATGGGCGAGGTCCTCGCGCTTGAGCAGCACCCGGACACCCAGCTCCTCCGAGAGCCGGAAGCACTCGGTGACCGGGGTGGGCCGGCCCCCATAGCGCTGGAGGATCTCCGCCAGCTCGTCCCGGAAGATCTTGTCCGACCATGCCGCCCGAAATGCCGCCTCGAGCTCCATGCACGCCGGCACCAGGGACTCGGGCACATAGCGTCCCCCGAACTCGCCGAAGCGTCCCGAGGGCCCGGGATCACCCATGATCTGGTCGGTCACTGCGCCTGCTGCCAATCGAACAGTTCGGGCCCGTGGACAGGGGCGTCGCCAGAGGACCTGGTCGCTTCGTCCGCCGCAGAACCCATCCGGGCCTGCATCGAAGCTCGAGCCGCCTCGTGTGCGGCGGCGATGAATGCCCGCATCTTGCCCGGGTCCTTCACCCCCGGCGCGGCCTCGACCCCACTGGCCACGTCGACCCCGAACGGGAGGAGATGGGTGATGGCGGCTCCGACATTCTCCGGTCGGAGACCACCGGACACGATCAGACGTCGGGGGTCCACGACGCCCTCGGCCAGTCGCCAGTCGAAGAGCTCGCCCGAGCCCGGACTGGCCCCGTCGATGAGCAGGGTCTGGGCGCCGTACTCGGCGAACCGGTCGATCATGCGGTGCCCGGCGGGAAAGGCCTTGATCGTCCAGCCGGTCCGGCTGGCGATCCAGCGGGTGTCCTCCGTCGATTCCATCCCGTGGAGCTGAACCGCCCCGAGGCCGATCTGATTGGCGATGTCGACCACCCTCTGAGGCGCCTCGTCCCGGAACACGCCCACGGTGACCGTCTCGTAGGGAAGCCGTTTCACGATATCGGCAACAGCCGACGGAGCCATCTGGCGCGGCGACGGAGCGAAGACGAAACCTACTGCGCTCGCACCCAGCCCGGCGGCGAGCAGGGCATCCGCCTCGGAAGTCACCCCACAGATCTTCACGAAGAACCGGTCTGGGTCGTGGCCTGGAGCGAAGGTCACGGCGCCACCCCCCGAAGCTCGGCCACGGCTCGGCGCCGGTCCCCCGACCGCACCAGGGTCTCCCCCACCAGGACCGCCTGGTAACCAGCGTCGGCGAGGGCCGAGACGTCTTCCGCATCCCGAATTCCGGATTCCGCCACGGCAAGCACGTCGGCGGGCATCATCCCGCCCAGCGCCAGTGCCCGCTGGTGGTCCACCTCGAAGGTACGCAGATCCCGTTGGTTCACACCCACCAATCGGGCACCCGCGGCGAGGGCCCGCTCGAGGTCGGGCGCGTCATGCACCTCGACCAGGGCCGCCAACGAGAACCGCCCGGCCAGCTCGAGCAACGACCGCAGCTCGCGGTCTTCGAGTGCGGCCACGATCAAGAGCACGGCATCGGCTCCCATCGCCACCGCGTCGCAGAGATCGAAGGCGCTGACGGTGAAGTCCTTGCGGAGGACCGGCAGGGCACAGGCCTGGCGCGCCGCCCGGAGATCGTCGGGGCTGCCACCGAAGAACTCGAGATCGGTCAGGACCGAGAGACATGCGGCACCGCCTCCCTCGTACTCCATGGCCAGCTCGGCCGGATCGAGGGTGAGGTCGAGATCGCCCTTGGACGGCGAGCGACGCTTGATCTCCGAGATCACCGCCATGCCGTCCTCCTGCGCGCCCCGGTCGATGGCATCGGTGAACGAACGCCGGTCCGGGCTGAGCCGGTCGGCCTGGACGCTCGCCTGTTCGATCATCTGCGAGAGGTCCCGGTGGTCCGAGGCAGCCATGGCCCGATGGGAAGCGATGATGGTCTCCAGGTATGCGGGCATGCCTCTTGGAGCCTACCAACCGGGATCTGGGGTCATCCGGATACGGCGCCGATGGACCACCCTCCCACCGTGGTCCACGGCGGTGACCCCGGCTGCGGGTGCGACAGGGCGAATTCACACTTTCCTAATCGATGCGGACGGACACCCGGGAAGGATGCCAGGCTGGGAGACGTGAGTTCCGCGGAAGCGACGCTGGTGGTGATCGAGGACGACCATCACATCTCCGATCTCGTCGCCATGTACCTGCGCCGAGACGGGTTCCGGGTACTGCAGGCAGACGACGGCGAGATGGGTCTCGCCCTGGTGGAACGGGAGCATCCGGCGCTGGTGATCGTGGACATCGGCCTGCCCGGCACGTTGGACGGTTTCGATGTGTGCAAACGACTTCGGACAGTCCTTGCGGCGGGTACCGTCCGGTCCACTGGCGGGGCTCGAGGGGCGGCCACCCGGAACGGGACCGTCCCGGTGCTCATCCTGAGCGCCCGGGACGAAGAGGTCGACCGGGTGCTCGGCCTCGAGCTCGGTGCAGACGACTACGTGACCAAGCCCTTCTCGGCCCGCGAGCTGGTCGCCCGGGTGCATGCCATCCTTCGCCGTTCCGCCTCGGTGGAGCACGGGAACCCGCCGACGGCCGTCGAGCTCGGTGCGATCGTCGTCGACATCGGGCGGCGCGAGGTCCGCCTGGGCAACGCTGTGGTTCCCCTGGCCACCCGCGAGTTCGATCTGTTGGCCTATCTGGCCAACAACGCCGGATTGGCCCTTTCCCGACGCCAACTGCTCAACGGCGTGTGGGGTGAGGAGTGGTACGGGGACGAGCGGACTGTCGACGTCCATGTCCGCCAGCTCCGAAAGAAGCTCGGCAGCGATCTTCCCTTGGCCACGGTCTGGGGCGTCGGCTACCGAATGGGATGAGGCGCCGCCTCACGGTCGCCATCCTCGTACTGGTGGCGGTGACCCTCCTGGTCACCACGCTCTCGAGCTACTTCTTCGTTCGGCGCGCCGCCATTTCTGCCTCACAACAGGAGCTGAGCGGCGAGGCACGGGCCATCTCCCGCTCCTTCACCAGCGACCCGGGCGTGACCAGGGCCAGTTTCCGGCGTGAGCTCACCGTTGTCGCCGGGGCCGGTGCGTTCAGAGGCATCAGCGTCATCAGGCTCTTTCCGGACGGAACGATCCGGGGCTCCATCCCGTCGAAGCTCACCCGGGCACAGCTCCGAGTGCCGCTGCTGCTCACCGGCCGGCAGGTCTCCGGGCACACCTTCTCCCTGCTGGTCTATTCGGCGGTGCCCACTCCCCTCGCCGCGGTCACCGCGTACACGCCGGTCCTGGTGGTGACCCGCCAAGCCCACGATCCCGCCAACGGCCTCCAGTACTTCGGCCTGGTCAGCGCTGTCGGGTTGGTCATCGCCGCCCTGGTGGCCGCGGGCCTGGCCCGCCGGTTCACCCGCCCGGTGGTGGCCGCGGTCGGCGCCACCCGGCGGATCGCCTCAGGCGACCTCGACGCGAAGGTACCGGTCACCGAGCGGGAGCTCCCCGAGTTCGCCCAGCTGGCCGAGTCGATCAACAGCATGGGAGGCAACCTGGTACGGGCTCGCGAACAGGAGCGCCAGTTCCTGCTCTCGGTCTCCCACGAACTACGGACTCCGCTGACCTCGATCCGCGGCTATGCCGACGCGGTGACCGACGGCACCATCGAGGATGCCGCCGCCGCCGCCGTGGTGATCGCCTCGGAGTCCCGCCGTCTGGAACGGCTGGTGCAGGACCTGCTCGACCTGGCCCGGCTCGAAGCCCGTCAGTTCTCCTTCGATCTCGAACCGGTCGATGCCGTGGCCATGACCCGACGGGTGGTGGAAGGGTTCCAACACCAGGCCGCCCAGCTCGACCTCGATCTGCTAGTGGCCCCCGTTGTCGCGTCCCCGCTGATGGTGGTGGCCGATGCCGACCGACTGTCCCAGGTCGTGGCCAATCTCATCGAGAACGCAACGTCGTTCGCCCGGCACCGGATCGTGGTCGGCGTCGGCGCCTCCTCCGGCCCCCCGCCGTCCGGGGTGCCTGCCATCTGGGTCGTGGACGACGGACCGGGCATTCCGAAGAACGAACTGCCGTATGTGTTCGACCGCCATTTTCGATCTGACCGGGTCAAAGGACGGAGGAAGGGCTCCGGGCTCGGTCTGGCGATCGTGTCGGAGTTGGCCACCGCCATGGGCGCCACCGTCGAGGCGCAATCGCCCGTCGCAGAGGGGGCCGATCCGGGGACGGGCACCCGGATGGTCGTCTGGCTCCGGCCTGATCCCGGTTCCTGGTCTGCGGTGCCGGTCGGGCTACCGCACACGCCGACGACAGGCCGGTGATACCACCGGGGTTCGCTGGATCCCGCGCCGCCGGTAAAGCTCAGACCACCAGCGGCAGCGGGCGGGACAGGGCGGGCACGGCGTGGGACCTGCCCGCATCCTCCCACCGGAGGAGGACCGGTTCGGGAGGGGCGACCCTGCGGTGCACGGTGGCCAGCGCCACCGTCGATTGGGATCCTGGCGACCAGGCCACCGAGGAGAGACGCCCGACCTGGTGCTCATCGTCGGAGGTCCAGACCTCCGCTCCCACCGGGACCGACCTGTCCACCGCCAGCCCCTCCACCACCACCCCGCAGAGGCGACGAGCCACGTTGGACCCACGGGAATCGAGACGTGCCACCAGCTCCTGACCGGTGAAGCACCCCTTGGTGAACGATACGGTCCGGTCGACGAGGCCCAGCTCGGCGGCAATGGATCCCTCGGTGACCTCCCGACCGTTCACCGGGATGCCGGCTTCGATCCGAGCGGCCTCCCACGACGGGTCGCCGCACCGGACTGCCTGGTCGCCGACCCATTCGGCCAGACCACCCGTCGGGCCGGGGCCGAGCAGGTCCACCCCGGCGAGACCGGCCCACTCCACCGGCAGGACCAACCGTGGCCGACCGATGACAGCCCCGGGAGCGGCGGGCCCGCGAAGCGCCATGCACACCCAGGGCACCAGCTCGAGCTCCACCTGGACCCGGAGCCGGAAGCGCTCGAGCCGGGCGATGACCACCTCGCCGAAGCCTTCGTCGGTGTCAAGGACGAACTCGTCGTCGTCCAACCGGGTGACGCGGAGATAGGCGTCGATCTTCCCCTGGGGATTGAGAAGCAACGAGTCGGCGGTGATCGCCATGCCCGAGCCCGCGGCTCCCGGGCGCGACAGCGACTCGATGTCCTGGCTGCACTGACCCTGAAGGTAGGAAGCAGCGTCGCGTCCGAAGACCCGGATCACATCGCGCCGCAGGAGATGGACCCCGGTGGTCGACCGGAGGGCGTGGTACTCGGACCGCACGTCACTGTCCATGCTGAAGCTGGTCATGACGCGGCCGAGGCCCGGGCCATGGCCACCGCCGAGAGCATGGCCGCCGCCTTGTGCGCGCATTCGGCGTTCTCCGAGGCGGGATCGCTGTCGGCCACGATGCCCGCACCGGCCTGGACCGATGCCCGGCCGTCGGGGGTCACGGTCATGGTCCGGATGGCGATGGCCGTGTCGAGGTTTCCGGAGAAGTCGAGATAGCCCACCACCCCGCCGTAGACGCCGCGTTTGGTCGGCTCGAGGTCATCGATGATCTCCATGGCCCGGACCTTAGGGGCGCCGGAAAGAGTCCCGGCCGGCAATGTGGCTCTCAGGACATCGATCGGCCCCTGGCCGGGGGCCAGCCGGCCCGAGACCTGCGAGGTCAGGTGCATGATGTGGCTGTAACGCTCGACCGCCATCATCTCGTCGACCACCTCGGTACCGAAGGAGACCACCCGCCCCACGTCGTTGCGGGCCAGGTCGACCAGCATCACGTGCTCGGCCACTTCCTTGGGATCCTCGACCAACTCCCCTTCGAGCTGCGCGTCCTCGGCCGGGGTCGCCCCCCGAGGGCGTGACCCGGCGATCGGCCGGGACACGACGACGCCGTCCCTTAGCCGGACCATGGGCTCGGGTGAGGCACCCACGACGGTGACCTCGGGAAAGCGCAAGAAGTAGAGGTACGGACTGGGGTTGACCAGACGCAGGACCCGGTAGACCTCGAATGGGTCGGCGCCCAGGGACCCAAGATCGAACCGTTGGGAGAGCACCACCTGGAACACGTCTCCGGCAGTGATGTGCTCCTTGGCCGCACGGACCGCGTCCTCGTAGAGAGTGTCAGACATGGTGCGGGCCACGTCGTCGGCCGGGGCCGCCCGGGCCGGCAGGGGCCGGGCCGGTTGGTCGAGGGGTCGGAAGCAGTCTTCAGCCAGCTGGTCAAGGCGCTCGCACGCCGCCCGGTGGGCGTCGTCGACTCGGTCGCCACTCCATCCGGGCTCGATCACCACGTTGTCGATGAGCACCACCCGCTGACGCCAGTGGTCGAATGCGGCCAATTGTCCGATGACGGCCAGGATGGCGTCGGGCTGGCCGAGGTCGTCGGGGGGCACGTCGGGGAGGTGCTCCACCTCTCGGACCACGTCATAACCGAGGTAGCCGACCAGCCCGGCGTGGAGCGGCGGGAGGGCGGGAAGGTCGGGAGAGACGAACGCGTCCAACAGGGCCTCCAGCGCGGCCAGGATGCCCCCGGTGGCCGAGACCCCTCCGTCGGTGGCGGCATCGAGATCCAGGCTCCCCGTGGAGGTCACCGTGCCGTGGTGGGCGGTGACGGTGGCCAGAGGGTTGCGGCCCACGAAGGAGTAGCGACCCCAACGCTCCCCGCCCTCCACCGACTCGAGGAGGAAACCGCTCCTCCCGTCCTGACCGACGATCTGGAGGAATGCGGCCACCGGGGTGAGGGTGTCGGCCACCAGTTCGCGCCAGACCGGAACAATCCGGTGCTTTCCGGCCCAGGACCGGAACGTCTCCAGCCCGGGGCCGGACGGACCACCCTCGAGAGAACCGATCACGAGACCTGGAGGCTGTCGCCGAAGGAACGGTAGAAACAAGAGCGGTTTCCGGTGTGGCACGCGCCCCCGCCCTCCTGATCGACCTCCACCAGCAGGGCGTCGCCGTCACAGTCGTACCGGACACTCCGCACGTACTGGCGCTCGCCGGACGTCTCACCCTTGCACCAGAGCTCCTGACGGCTCCTGCTCCAGAACCAGGTCCGCCCGGTCTCCAGCGTGAGCCGGAGCGACGCTCGGCTCATGTAGGCGAACATCAGCACGGCCCGGTCCGAGGCGTCCTGCACGATGGCACCGACCAGGCCGTCGCCGTTGTAGGTCACCAGGGCGAGCTCCTCTTCGGTGAAGGGGATCGGCGTGGCCGTAGGGCTGGTTGGTCTTGCATCGGTGCTCACGGCGGTACCCCCGGGGCTCGTATCGGCATGGTCGTCGGCGACGGACGGCTCGGGTGAAGCCGTTCGTCGCAGGGAGAGGATCAGAGGTACAACCCCGTCCCGCCGCCGATCCGGGTGGCAGCCACGGCGTGGATGTCCCGCTCGCGCAAGATCACGTACTCCTCGCCCTGGACCTCCACTTCGAACCGGTCCTCAGGGTTGAAGAGGACGTTGTCGCCCACCTTGATCGAATGGACATGGGGTCCCACCGCCACCGCCTCCGCCCAGGTCAACCGGCGCGACACCTGGGCGGTGGCCGGGATCAGGATGCCGGCCCGCGACCGGCGTTCGCCCTCGGCCACGCCGACCTGGACCAGCACCCGGTCGGCCAGGACGGTGATGGGCAGTTTGGTCCCGCCGGCATCACCGTTCTTCCTGATCTCTGGCGGTGTCGTCGTGGTGGTGGGCACACGTGAAGGCTACCGCAGGGTGCCCGGCATCCAGCCCGCCTCACCTCCCGGCCGACCCCGGGCGCACCGGAACCCCGGCCGCGGCCAGGTGGGCCTTGGCCTCCCCGATGGTGAACTCCCCCAGGTGGAAGATCGACGCGGCCAGCACGGCGTCGGCGTGGCCGACCAGTGCGCCCTCGGCCAGGTGCTCGAGGGAGCCCACGCCGCCCGAGGCGACAACCGGGACCGCACATCGACGGGCCACCTGATCGGTGAGCGACAGGTCGAACCCGTCTCGGGTGCCGTCCCGGTCCATGGAGGTCAGGAGGATCTCCCCCGCTCCGAGGGAAGTGGACCGTTCGCACCACTCGAACACGTCCATCCCGGTGGCTGTCCGACCTCCGTGGGTGAACACGTCCCATCCCGGGCCCCGGGTGCCGGGCGATCCCTCGGGTCGGCGGCGCGCGTCGACGGCCACGACGACGCACTGGCTCCCGAACTCGTCGGCCAGCTCGGCCACCAGCTCGGGCCGGTCGGCGGCGGCGGTGTTCACGCCCACCTTGTCGGCGCCGGCACGAAGGAGCAGTCGGGCATCGTCGACCGATCGGACACCGCCTCCGACGGTGAACGGGATGAACACCACCTCGGCGGTGCGGGAGACCACGTCGACCATGGTCTTGCGGTGGTCCGAGGACGCGGTGATGTCGAGGAACACCAGTTCGTCGGCCCCCTGTGCGTCGTAACGGGTCGCCAGTTCCACCGGGTCCCCGGCATCGAGCAGGTCGGTGAACCGCACCCCCTTCACCACCCGTCCCGCGTCCACGTCGAGACAGGGGATCACCCGAACCGTGCGCATGCGGCCACCCCCTCCTCCACCGACATCCGGCCGTCCACCAACGCCTTGCCCGTGATGGCCCCCGCCAATCGACGGCCGGGGCCGATGCCCCGCACCCCGTCCTCCCGATCGACGACCATCGTGGCCAGCGCCTCGATGTCCCCGACAGCACCGACACCACCCGAGGCGATCACCGGGATGGCGGTCGCGGCCAGCACGGAGCGCAACCCGGCCAGGTCGGGGCCGGTCAACATCCCATCTCGCTCGATGGCGGTCACGATCACGGCCGCCACCCCGACGTCATCCAGGGCGGCCAGGGTCTCCGCCACCGTACGGCCGCTGCTCTCGGCCCAGCCGCGGATCGCCACCTCGGTCACGCCGTCGGTCCTGGTCCGGTAGTCGATGCCCACCGCCACCTGGCCCGGGTACCGCCCCACCGATCGCTTCACCAGGTCGGGATCCTCGAGCGCCACGGTACCCAGGACGACCCGCCGCACCCCTCCGGCCAGCAGCTCCTCGACATCCGCCTCGGTCCGCACACCGCCCCCGGTCTGCACCCGCACGCCCGAAGCGCCCGCGGCGGCGGCGATGGCCAGCACCGCCGACCGGTTGACCGGGCCCCCGTGGCGGGCGGCGTCGAGATCGACCACGTGCAACCAGGGCGCGCCCTGGGCGATGAACCGTTCGGCCAGGGCCAGCGGGTCGCCGTAGCCCTGTTCACGCTCGAAGTCACCTTGGGTGAGCCGGACCGCGCCACCGCCCCGGATGTCGATGGCCGGATAGAGATCCATCAACGGGCCGAGTCCACCACGTCATCTCCCACGGCGGTGGCCCGGAGCACAGCGGAAACGAAGTTCTCGAGGATACGCAGCCCGACCGCGCCGGACTTCTCCGGGTGGAACTGCGTACCCCAGAGCGGCCCCCGCTCGGCCGAGGCGGTCACCGTCCCGCCGTACTCGCAGGTGGACGAGGTCGCCGACGTGATCTCGGGAGCGAAGGAGTGCACGAAGTAGACCCAGGTGGGATCGGGTACGTCCCGAAGCAACCCGGGATGGCGACCGGTGACGGGCTCCACCAGGTTCCACTGCATCTGAGGATGCTTGACCCCAGAGGGCAGCCGGCGCACGACACCGCTCAGCACGCCGAGCCCGTCGCCGGCCGGGTCCTCGTCAGATCCTTCGTAGAGGAGCTGGAACCCGACGCAGATTCCGAGGAAGGGAACGCCCCGCTCGATGGCATGCCGAGCCGCCGCATCCAGACCGGTCGCACGCAGCGCCTGGGCACAGGGCCCGAAGGCTCCCACCCCAGGGAGGACCACCGCGTCCGCCGTGGACGCGACATCGGGATCGTCCACCAAGCGAGCGTCCGCGCCCACGAACTGGAGCGCCTTCTCCGCCGAACGCAGGTTTCCGATGCCGTAGTCGAGCACCGCGATCATCGCTGTGCCCTCCGTCCGATCCGCGTCGCCCCGGCCGCCGTTCGAGAGCGTCGATCGTCGATCACAGTGTCCCCTTGGTGGACGGGATACCACCACCCTCGCAGCGGACGGCGTCCCTCAGGGCGCGTGCCACCCCCTTGAACGAGGCTTCGAGGATGTGGTGGGTGTTCTTGCCGCTCCGCCGCCGTAGATGCAGGGTCAGCCCGGCCGCCGTGGCCAGGGCCCGCCAGAACTCCTCGGCCAACTGGGGGTCGAAGGGTGGTGTCCCGAGAGCGTTGGTGTCGGGGGCGAACTCGATGTCGTAGGCCAGGAACGGCCGACCGGACAGATCGAGGGCCACCTCGACCAGGGCTTCGTCCAGCGGGAGGGCGATCGACCCGAACCGGCGGATCCCCGCCTTGTCCCCGAGCGCTTCGGCC
>FSZO01000090.1_pt1 | contig 15297 bp, 17 predicted proteins | sample 1638851 | NCBI WGS metagenome assembly FSZO01 (sample SAMEA3914813, study PRJEB12502) | metagenome | biome: forest; material: soil | place: Canada | collected 2011-07-07 | depth 0.3 m | reverse complement strand
CGTGGCGGCGGCCCCGGGGTGGACCTGCCAGAACACCCCGGGGCTGATCTCGAAGCCGTGGCCGAGGACGTCGAAGCGGACCCGGTTGGGGCGCTTGCGGGTCCTCCCATCGACGACCAGGCCGGCCCCGGGAAGCGGGCGGCCGACCAGCCGGTTGCGCCCCGTCTCGACGGAGACGACGGGTGGCCCGCCGGCCGGGGAGGCGGTGACCTCGAGGTGATGGGCACCTCGCCACAGGAGCCGGCCCACCCCCAGCCGCCCGATGGCGTCGGTGGTGATCGGGCACTGTTCGATCACCTCGACGGCATGGGAGCGATGCCGGTGGAGCCCGACCTGACCGGTCCGGTCCACGGCGAAGCGAACGCGGGTCCTCCACCCCAGCCCCCCGGGCGCACCAGGCACCTCCTCGACCTCCACGATCCGCTCGAGCCGGGCGAGCCGTGCGAGCTGCTCCTCGACCAGGGCCCCCTTCATCGCCCGCTGGGCGGGCAGCGATGCGTGCTGCCAGTCGCAACCACCGCACTTTCCGGGGCCGGCGTGGGCGCAGGGAGGGGTGACCCGCTCGCTTGCCGGTTCCAGGATCTCGACCGCGTCGGCGCGGAGGAAGGACCGGGTCCCTGCGGTCACCTCGGCCAGTACCCGCTCCCCCGGCAGTGCGTGGCGGACGAACACGACCCGTCCGTCGTCAGCGCGGGCCACGCAGCCGCCGCCAGCGGCAATGCGGCCGACCACCAGATCCATGACCGTCCCGACCTCGGCACCGCCCCCGTGGTCTCGCTCCCCCACGTCGTCGTTCGCTGGATAGGCCACAGCACGTGTCATAGCACCGGTGGGTGGCCCGGGCGCCAACGGGGCCCCGTCGGGGTTCCATCGGGCAGTGGACAACTCCCGCTTGTTGCTCCGGTTAGTCTGTGACGTCCCAACGGTGGCAGCCCCGGCTGCCCCACCTCGCGGCTGTAGCTCAATGGTAGAGCCTCAGTTTTCCAAACTGATGACGAGGGTTCGATCCCCTTCAGCCGCTCCCGCTCCTCGGTTTACGTCGTCGGACCTCCGAGCCAACCACGTTTGCGGAAGAAGTAGAGCAGGAGCAGCGCGGCGACCACCTCGAGGCCCAACCCGAAGATGAAGAACGGCAGGCGCCCGGTGATGTGCCCGATGAGAAGGGAGAAGTTCTGTCCGAAGAACCCAGTGAGATAGCTCAACGGCAGGAAGATGGTGGCGATGATGGTCAGTTGCTTCATCACCACATTGAGACGGTTCGACACCGTTGAGACGTGAGTGTCCATCACCCCCGAAAGCAGGTCCCGGTAGCTGTCGACGACGTCAGCGATTCGGATCAGGTGGTCGTAGAGGTCACGAAAATACCGTTGTCCTTCGTCGGTCATGCCCGGGAGCTCCACCACTCCCGAGGCCAGTGCGGCGAACATGTCCCGTTGGGGGGTGATGACCTTGCGCAGGTTGATCAGAGACCGCTTCATCTCGAAGAGCGCCCCGAGCTGAGCCTCGGTCGGTTGGCGCAGGATCTCGTCCTCGAGTTCATCGATACGATCGTCGAATTGGCTGAGCACCGGAAAATATGAATCGATGAGGCTGTCGACGATCATGTAGAGCAGGGTTACCTCAGGCGAGACGTCCGCGATGCTGTGACGCCTTTCGATGCGCCCGTAGACGGCGGCCAGCGCCGGACACTCCCCGTGGTGCACCGTGACGATACCGTGCGGCAGCAGGAAGATGTGCATCTCCGACGTCCCGCCGTCATCAGAGGCACCGTGGACGACAAAGTAGGTGAAGTCGTCGAACTCATCGATTTTCGGCCGCTGGCCGAAATGCTCGGCGTCCTCGACGGCCAAGGGATGGATCCGAAACGTGCTGCCCAGAAGATCGGAGGCCTCTTCGTCCACGCCGTCCAGGTCGAGCCAGAAGCGGGCCCCAGACGACACCAGGTCGGCAACGGCGCCCGTCGTCGCCTGGGTGCGCGTGCCGTCTACCATCAAAGTTCCCTGCATGGTTCGATTCTGGTCCGGCCAGCCTGGTTTGCCGTGGATCCCTGTCCGGCGGTCGGAATCGAGAGGCCCCACGGCTGAGGCACGACGGCGCTACGCCAGGAAGTACCGGCGCGGCGCACTTCGCCACTGTGAAGATCTAGAGCGGGACGGTCCAATAGGTGACGCCCGCCGCACGCGCCGCATCGCGGATACCGGGGCCGTCGTCTCCCTCCCAGACACACAGGGAGGCATCGAGGTGTTCGGCGGCGGCCACTGCTTCGGCGCCCAATGTCGACACTCGCTCGCTTTCTGCCAGCTCCGCTAGTCGGTATCCGATGAGGCGCATCGGCGGAACCAGGATCGAATCGGGCAGATCCACGAGACGGCGCCCGAGCGCTCGTCGACGCTCACCGGACCAACCTCCGGTGAGGGCTCCACCCCGGGCGCCCACGACACTCTTGCAGAGACGCACGTAGTACAGGCTGGTGGTGGCCAGTTCGTTCGACGCGACGAGCCGATCCAGGTGACGTCCCTGTTCACCGGCGAGGACGTCGCGCAGGAGGTGGTCGTCGATGACGACGCGACTCACGTGGTGGCGAGATCTGGGTCGCCGGCCATGGAGGCGACGAATGCTGCGTGGTCCTCGCGGCTGAGAAGATCGCCGAGGAGGAGCTGTGCTTTGCCGGCAGGGACGGTGAGCACGCCAAAGCCCAGGTCGAGGACGTCAACCGGACCTCCGTTGTCGAGATGCCACCGATGGCGAACAGCGGCCGGCACTGACATCTGGCCCGATGCAGATACGAGGTACCGCTGGATTGCGCTCATGTCCTCAGTGTACTTGGTAACCGAAGGTAATCCACCAAGTATCACCCAACTTCCGGATGCATGCATATCCGAAGGGAAGACCTGGCAGGAGATCGCAGATGCGGTTGGCATAACCAAGCAGACCGCATGGAAGAAGTGGCGGACGCCTGAGGAGAAGGCCAAAGAGTTCTCTGAGGGGTCTCGTCGAATTCCCGCGTTGGATCCCGAAAGCTACAGAGGAATCCGGCGGATCGGGCCAAAAATTACCGACCTCACCCCACCCTCCAGACGCGTCCGCGACACCGCGGCGAGCCAGCGAACTCGGCGCGATCGCGGGCTGATCACTACCGGGGGATCACGATCGGCTAGGGCGCGTGGTGCTCAGATGCTGGCCACGACCTCGCGTGCCTTGGCCAGGGCGCTGTCGAACGCCGGCCAGTCGATTTTGTCGACCACCTCATCGGCGTGGGCCTTGCGCAGCATCGGCTCCAAGCGGTGCTGCAGGCGGTCGAAGGTCCATTCGATGAAGTTGCCATTGGCTTCGACGTCATAGAACTCCGCCGTATGGAAATTCTCGTGCGGGGTGCAGTAGTGGTAGTGCGGTGACTTACCACCGTCGATGTTGTCGAATCGAAGGTACTCGCTGCGGTCCGGACCGAACACATGCAGGGAGAGGAAATGCTCGGTCCCGCCTGCCCTGACGGCGGGCATCTCCTCGAGGTACTTGTCACGGTCTTCCTCAGGGACGCCGAGCTTGTCCATGACCTCTTTCACCGTGGCTGCGTCGAGCGATCGCTGCTCCACCCCGATGATCACTCCACCGGCCTCGATGTAGTCCGTATTGGCATCGATCGGTGAATTTCCGATCACCCCTTCCAAGCGCATAACGATCCCTCCTCCGAGCGTCCTGTGACCGAGTCTAATCGCCCCGACATTGGTGTTCACAGCTCGGTAGTCAAGGTAAGCCGTGGGCGACGGAAATGTCAAGCACTCGGCGGGCCGCGCCGGAGGTAAAGATGCCTGGCCGGCGAGCCGATACGCCGATGGTGAGGTTCGACCTGGCTCATCCCACCCGACGCCAGGTCCGCGAGAGCCTGCTTTCTGGTGCCATCGCCGTGTCGGTGGCCGTCCCGGTGCTGCTAGCGGCCGTCTTCGTCGGTCGACACCCCGCCCGCTGGGGATACGTCGTCGCCGCGATCGGCTGCTTCGTCGTGGCCATCGTGTACCTGGCGTTCTTCACGGTGATCACCAAGGGCCGGTCGGGGGTCAAGGCCCAGGCCCACGTCGGTTTCGTCATGGTCTGCCTGGCCCTGTCCGCTCTCGGGTTCATCGCCGTCAGCACATCGGACAAGTTCGGCGTCGTCACCCCTGCCGTCCTGGTCGGCGTGACCCTCGTGAGCATCGTCGGCGATCGGCGGATGCGGGTGGCCATCGCCGGCTACGCCATCGCCCTGGTTGCCGTCATCGGCTGGGCACAGGGCTTTCGGGGGGCCGAGCTGGCATCGGTGATGATCGTCTACTCCTCGACCGTTGTGGCCATCACCTGGATCATCGCCCGCACATTCGGATCGCTGAACAGCACCGTCAATTTCCGAACTGCCGTCGATTCCCTCAACCAGGTCTTCGACGAGGCCGAAGGACAAGACGCCGAGACCAGCACCGCCATCATCCGTCGAGTGTTCGGCGAAGGCCTCCCGTTGGTCTCCGACATCCTGCCGGCCAGCAGCGTAGCGGTCTACCTGCGCAACGGCCGGCTCGGTCGCTTCACGTCCCTGGTGAGCTGGCACGCCGACCGCGAGACCATCACCGAACTGTCGGAGCGACCCGAGCTGGCCCAGGCGCTCCGAACCGACGCACCGGTACTGACCCCGCGTCACTGCGCCATCCCGGCCGGCTTCTGCGTGGACGGTGAGCTGGTATTGGCCATCGAGCGGACGGCGGCGGACGCCCGTCGGGCAAACCCGGCCGCCGAGGCGTCCATGCTCCTCGCCACGGCTTTCCAGCGGGTCACCACTCGGGCCAACTACGTGAGCGGCCTCCAGGCCGAGAGCCGCACCGATCCACTGACCGGGCTGGCCAACCGGCGCAGCCTCTTCGAACGCATCGAGATGGAGATGGCCCACGCCCTGCGTGCGGAGACGCCGCTGAGCGTGGCCATGATCGACCTGGACCACTTCAAGGCGTACAACGATCGCTTCGGCCATGTGGCGGGCGACACGCTGCTCCGGTCCATCGCGGCCGTGATGGTCTCGAACGTACGCGGGCAGGACCTGGTGGCCCGCTACGGGGGCGAGGAATTCTGCCTCGTCCTACCGGACACCGACCTGGTCGGCGGCCATCATCTCCTCGACACGCTGCGTACCGGCGGGCGCGAGGCCACCTCCGAGTTCCCGGTCACCCTGTCCGCCGGCCTCACCAGCTGGGACGGCGTCGAGGATCCGACCTCGTTCATCGAGCGTGCCGACCAGGCTCTCTACCGGGCCAAGGATGGCGGCCGCAACCGGGTGGTGTCGATCCAGTCCTTCACCGAGTTCTGACCGGACCCGGTCTGTGTTCCGGACCTGGTCTGCGTTCCGGACCCGGTCAGTTCGAACCCTCGACGCGGCGGAGGACCAGGTAGACGTTGTCGTCGACGGTGAAGGAATTGGCCAGCTCGAACCCCTCGCCAGCGGCGTTGTCCAGTTCCACTTCGAGCTCGAGTCGGCGCTCGGGTACCACCAGGCGTCCCCCATGGATGCGGAGCAGCCGGTGTTTCGCAGTCATCGGCCGCTTCTCACGAGATCGTCGAGGTGGTCATCAGCCTCACCTCGAAGGGACCGTCATGCCCGTCGGGGGCGGGTGGGTGGACCCGGATGAACCACTCCCTCCCCCACACCGTGCTGAACAGGTCGTCGGGCATGGCCAGGAAGAAACTGGATTCGGTGATCTGGCTGGCGTGGGCGCGCATCGAGGCCCGTTTCCGCTCGATGGCACCGGTGACGTCGACCTCGGTGGTGAGCCGGCTCTGCGGTTCGCCCATCTCGTCCCTGGCGTCGGTGTCCGGGACGGGCGTCCCGGCCTCCTCCGCCTGCCTGGTCAGGGAGACCAAGCGGTCGCGGTTCATGGTGGCCAGGTAGACCACCGGTGTGCCGGCCAGCCGCGCCGCGGCCATGCCCACCCGGTGCACCTGGATGTGGTCAGGGTGCCCGTAGCCGCCGTGTTCGTCATAAGTGACCAGCACATCGGCTGATTCCTCCTCCAGAACGGCGCCCAATCGGGCGGCAGCCTCCCCGACGTCGGCGGTGGCGAAGCAACCGGCGGCGGTGTTGGTGGACGCGCCGGCCATGCCGGAGTCGAGGTAGCCGAGCACCACCTGGCGGTGGACCCCGAGGATGCGACCCGCCTCGGCCAGTTCGGCCATCCGGCGGTCGGCCAACGACTCCCCCGTGGCCAGCCCGTCCTCGGGGAGCTCCCCCAGCTCACCGCGGGTGGCCGTCACTACGACGACGCGGTCCCCGGCGTCGGACAGTTGGGCCATGGTCCCCCCGGTGGCGATGGCCTCGTCGTCCGGGTGGGCGTGGAAGAAGACAACGGTGGCCATGACCAGCACCCTACCCGGCGTCGCCACAACCCCCGGTGCCGCGGACCCGGCCGGTCCGTCGCCCAGTGACGAGGTCAGCCGAGGGGCAACTGGGGCGCATCGGCAACCGACAGCTCCCCGGCGATGGCCCGGTCGCCACGGCCCCGACCCTGCTGGCGGCGGGTCACCGCGAAGATACGCCCGGGCTCGAAGGAGCGGATCCTGCGGTCCCCTGGGCGCCCGCCGAGCACTTCCACCGACTCGGTGCCGTTGTGGGTGTTCAGCACGTGGGCCCGGAATTCCCAGTCCGCGCCGCGCGTGCCCAGGCCGGAGACGATCACCCGGTCGCCGCGACGAAGGCCGTTCCACGCCTCCGACCGGACAAAGTGCTCGGTGGCCTGGACCGCCGCCCGCGCCGAGGCCGACCGGGACCGGTTCAGGCCTGCTCCTCTGGTACGTGGACCGGCAGGGGGACCAGACGGGCGAAGCGCACCACTCGCTCAGGGGCCAGCGAATTCTTCATAGATCCCCTGTCTAGTCGCTCGGTGCCGGCCCACGAGGGCACCGGGACGACCCGGCGTGGAGCCCGGGCGCCTCGCCGGACCGGCTTCGCCGCGGCCTCGACTACCGTCGTGCCCGTGAGCACGGGGAGCCAACCCGCGGGGCCCGTGACGGACCGGTGCACCACCCCGGACGGCGTTGGCGTGGAGATCTACGACTTCGGGGGAAGGGGACACGACCTGGTGCTGGTGCACGCCACCGGGCTCTGCGCCCAGGTGTTCACCCCGCTCGCCGCCCGACTCGCCGACCAGTTCCGCTGTTGGGGCCTGGACCTGCGGGCCCATGGACGCTCCGATCGTCCGTCCGACGGGGATCTGGCCTGGACCGGGTTTGCCGTCGACGTCCTGTCCGTGGTCGACCATCTCGGCTTGGACACCCCTTTCGGCTTCGGACATTCGTGCGGCGGGGCCGCGGTGCTGATGGCCGAAGAACAACGGCCGGGGACGTTCGGCGCCCTGTACTGCTTCGAGCCCGTGGTGATGCCCGGCCCCCCCGACCCGGCCTCCGTCGTCGACAATCCGCTGTCGATCGGGGCACGCCGGCGGAGGGACACGTTCCCCTCGGTGGAGAGCGCGTTGGCGAACTTCTCCTCGAAACCGCCGTTCGGCGACTTCGACCCGGTGGCGTTGGCGGCCTACATCGACGGCGGGTTCGAGCCGGTCCCCGTCGAAGAGGGCGGGGACGGCGCCACCGTTCGGCTGCGCTGCCGCCGGGAGGACGAGGCCGAGATCTACGCCCGGGGCTTCTCTCATCCCACCTACCGTCATCTCCATGAGATCGAATGCCCCGTGACGCTCGGCTGCGGAGCGGAGACCGACTCGTTCGGCCCCAAGCTGCTGGACGCCGACGCTCGCCGGCTCCGACGGGCCCGGGTCGAGGTCCTGCCCGGGATCGGCCACTTCGGCCCGCTCCAACAGCCGGCCCTGGTGGCCCACTCGGTGATGATGGCGCTGGGCGCCGCCGACGGCACAGCCGGGTCGTAGTCTGTCCGGGTGCCGTTGGTCCCCCCTCGATCCCTCTCCCCTTCGAAGATCACGTCCTTTCGTGACTGCGCCCTGGCCTTCCGCTTCAACGCCATCGAGCACCTTCCCGAGGTGCCGACGGTGTGGACGGTGAAGGGGACCCTCGTCCACCGGGCATTGGAACGTCTCTTCTGGAACCACCCTCGTGGGAGCCGCTCACCCGGGGCAGCCAGGGCCGAGCTGGCCGATGCCTGGACTGACCTCCAGCACGACAAGGAGTTCGTCGCCCTGGCCTTGGCTCCGGCCGATGCCGAGGCGTTCCGGGTCGATGCCGAGGTACTGGTGCAGAACTACTTCGCGCTGGAGGATGCCGACCAGGTCAATCCGGTGGGGATCGAGATCACCCTCGAGGCGCAAGTGGGAGGTATCCGGCTCCGGGGGATCATCGACCGCCTCGACCAGAGGGCCGACGGCGAGCTGGTAGTGGTCGACTACAAAACCGGACGGGCGCCCTCCCCCGCCTATGAGCAGTCCAAGCTGATCGGCGTCCATCTCTATGCCCTGTTGTGCCAGGAGGTCCTGGGCCGGCGCCCGGTAGAGGTCCGGCTGCTCCACCTCAAGGAGCCGATAGTGATCACGGCCGATCCCTCCGAACAGGCACTTCGGGGCCACCGCCTCAAAGCCATCGCCGTGTGGACCGCCATCGAACGAGCCTGTCGCGACGAGGACTTCCGACCCCGGACCTCCCCGCTGTGCAATTTCTGCCGGTTCCAGTCGTTCTGTCCCGCCTACGGCGGCGATCCCGCCCAGGCAGCGCTCACCCTAGGCCCCACGAGGGGAGCCGCATGACCCCGCTGTCGCCGGTTGCACCGCCCGAGCGGGTCGCTCGGCAGCTCGGCCCCGACCCGCGGCCCGACGGGATCGATGGGATCGACGAGCCCACCGGGATCGCCGGGATGGTGGGCGCGCTTGACAGACGGGTGGACGGATGGTTCGAGCCGCTGCGGGGATCCCCCGTGTTCGACACGGTGGCCACGGTGGTCACCGGCCTCGGAGACCACGGGCTGATGTGGGCGGTCGCCACCGCGTGGCGAGCCCGGCAGACCGGTCCCGAGCGGGCCAGGGCCGTGCGGGCACTGGCCATCGCCGGCGTCGAGTCCACGCTGGTCAACGCCGGCCTCAAGGCGGTGGTCGGGCGCTCACGGCCCGACCGGTCGTCGCTGGGCGTCTCGGCGAGCGGCATCCCCGTCCGCCGACCGAAGTCCAGCAGCTTCCCCAGCGGGCACACCCTGGCGGCATTCTGCGCCGCCACCGTCATGAGCCGCCGGGGGGACGCCAAGGGCAATGCCGTCCTGTTCACCGGGGCCTCCCTGGTCGGGGTCAGCCGACTGCACCTCCGTGCCCACTACGCCTCCGACGTCGTGGGCGGCGCGGCCGTCGGGGTGGTCGTCGGGTTGGTCGGTCGACGTCTGCTCTGAGCGGGCCCCCGGCGGCCCGGACGGGGAATGCGCACGGGACCGGGCCGGTTGTACGGTCATGACCGCGACACAGAGCTTTTCGGTGAGCTGGGACTACCGGTGCCCGTTCGCCCGTATCGGGCACGAGCACATCCTGGACGGTCTGGCCGCCGGGGCCCCGTGGGAGGTGCGGTTCGTGCCGTTCTTCCTCAACCAGCCCCACGTGGCCGAGGGCGGCGTCCCCGCCTGGGACGATCCGGTCCAGCAGGACGACCTCCTGGCGCTGGCGGCGGGCGTGGTGGTGAGAGACCGGTTCCCCGAGCAGTTCGTCGACGCCCACCGTGCCCTGTTCACCGCCCGCCACGACGACGGGCGGGATCTGAGGACGCGATCGGTGGTGGCGGACGCACTGATCGGGGCTGGCCTCGACGCCGACCAGGTCCTGGCCGAGGTGGACGCCGGCTGGCCCGCGGGCGTGATCCGTGACGAGCACGAGGACATGGTCGGTCGCCTGGCCGTGTTCGGCGTCCCCACCTTCATGGTCGACGACCGGGCCGTGTTCGTCCGGCTAACGAGGCGGCCCAAGGGGGACGGCGTACTGGCGCGGGAGACGATCGACCGGGTGCTCGGGTTGATCAACGAGCACCCGGACCTCAACGAGTTCAAGCACACCCGCGTGGAGGTCTGAGCTCAGGCGTCGTCGGCGCCACTCAGGTGCCGACCAGCTCGGCCATGGTGTCGATGGTGGCCCTGACCTCTTCTGGAGTCCCGAACGGGGCGCCGCAGAAATCGGTGGCGCCGACGGCGGCCAGGCGCCGGACCTGGGCCCGTACCTCGGCTGCCGTGCCCACAATGGCGACGTCCCCGGGGCCGTCCGCCCCCTCGCGATCGAGCATGGCCCGGTACGAAGGCAGATGGCCGTAGATGCCGAACGTCTTGGCGGCCCTGGCCTTGGCGGAGCCGGCGTCGGCGGTGACGCATACCGGCAACCCGACCCCGACGGCCGGGGGAGGCCGACCGGCCTCGGCCGCGGCGGTACGGATGGTGGGGACGATGTGCGACTCGATGGTGGCCGGACCGGTCATCCAGGTCACCGTGCCCGAGGCCATCCGACCGGCGATGGTCAACATGACCGTGCCCAACGCCGCCACCAGCACCGGCGGAGCGGGAGCATCGATCTCCAGGGGCCCGAACGTCGAGGCGCGCAGGGTCTCTCCCGCGAAGGTGACCTGGTCGCCTTCGAGCACCGGGATCAGGATGGAGAGGTACTCGCGCATGTGGCGGGCAGGCTTGTCAAAGGACTGGCCGAACACGTTCTCGATGACCACCTTGTGCGAGAGCCCGATCCCCAGGGTGAGACGGCCCCCGGTGGCGGCCTGCACGGTCAGCGCCTGGGCGCCCAACATCACCGGATGGCGGGGATAGGTGGGAACGACCGCGGTGCCGAGACCGATCTCGGGGACCTCCCGGCCGATCACCGCCAGCGCAGTGAGCGCATCGAGGGCGAAGATCTGTGACGACCAGGCAGCCTGGATGCCGGCGTCCCGCAACGCGCCGACCTGGCTGACCACCTCGTCGAACGGTCTCCCCGAATCGAACATCACGCCGATACGCACACTGCCTACCTTTCACCCGGACGGGCCGGCTCGTTCCCAACCGAACGGTCCGCGGACACGGTGTCGTCGGCCGCAACAGGGTCGGCCGCAACAGGGTCGGCCGCAGCAGGATCGGCCGGCGGCCACGGAGGGGCCAGCCCGGTCAGTGCCTCCTCGAGCGGCACGTCGAGGGGGATGATCGCCAGGACCGGGATGGTCACTCCATTGGCCACGAAGCGCCCGACCTTAGAGCGGCATTGGCCGTAGGACCCGTGAACGACGAGGCCATCGACCACCTCGTCGGAGATGGCCGCCAGGGCACCGGCGCGGTCACCCGCTCGCCATGCCGTCCACATGGGCTCGAGCTCGGGACCCCGGCCCAGCCAGCGGTGGAACGCGGCGTAGACGCCGACGTTCAGGTAGGCGGCGATCATCCGGCGGCCCACGGACCGGGCCAGACCGGCGTCCTCGGTGGGGATGACGAAGATTCGGGCGGCCACCGGCACGGCCGCGCCCACCTCGGGGATGACGGTGGCGACGTCCTCGGCCGAAAGCCAGTTGAGGATGACTCCGTCGGCCTCCCGCCCGGCCAACCGCAGCATCCCGGGCCGGAGGGCGGCGAGGAAGATCGGAGGGGGGTGCTTGACGGGCCGGGACAGGCGGAACCCCCGGACGGTGAAGGTGTCGTACTCGGTGTCGACCTTCTCGCCGGCCAGGGCCGAGCGCAGGAACCGGATGGTGTCCCGGACCCGCTTGTAGGGCTCGGCGAACTCCGCCCCGTTCCAGCGGTGCACGATCACGTCCGACGAGGTGCCGATGCCGAACGTGAAGCGACCGGGAGCGGCCTCGGCCAGGGCGGCAACGCTCTGGGCCAGGACGGCGGGCCCCCGGGTGGAGGCGGGGATGATGGCCACCCCCAGCCGTAAGGCCGGCGTCCACGCCGCGGCCAGGGCTAACGGGGTGAACCCGTCCGCTCCGTCCGTCTCCGCCGACCACACGTCGGTGTACCCGAGACGGCCCACCAATTCGAACCATCGGCGATGGTCCTCCAACGGGACCCGGTCGAAGGGGATGGTGACCCCGTACCGGGCCGATGCCGGATCCTCCCGGTCCCCGGGAACGCCATCGGTAGTCATACGCCCCGTAATACACCCTCCGGGCATGCTGGGCCCATGACCACGCACCACAGGTTCCGGACACCAGCGGTTCAACCCGAGCTCCCGCTCGGGGCACCCGCCCGTCGATCCGGTCCCGGAACGGGACCATCCGAGCAGCGTTCGGCCCCTCCCGGCACCCATCGCCGAGGCGGTGCCGAGGACGATGGTCGTCTCGATGAGCACACCCGCGCCATCGGACGGCAGGGAGTCGCGGCCGCCCGGCTGCGGTTGGCCGCCGCCCACCCGCAGCCGGTGACCACGTCGGCGACGATAGCGGTGGGCCCGGCCGACAACAACGACCACCGTCCGCCGCAACGCCGTGGAGTGGCCGGGCGCGCTGCCTGATCGGAGGTGGCGCTACGGTCGGGGAATGCCGACTGTCGCCGAGCGCATCGACTACCCGCCCGAGGCGAGGTTGCTCATCCTCAACTGCGCCGACCTTGGCCTCTGCCACGCGGCCACCGTCGGGGTCTACCAGGCACTCCGCGACGGGATCGGAACGAGCGCCTCGTTGATCGTCCCGGCACCCTGGGCCCGCGAGTCGGCATCGAGGTACCGCGGGGAGGATGTCGGGGTCCGCCTCACCCTCAATGCCGAGCACGACCGGTACCGGTGGGGGCCCATCACCCAGGCTCCGTCGCTCCTCGACGGCGACGGAGGGTTTCCCCGCACCGTCTCGGATCTCTGGGAGCACGGCGACATCGACGAGGTGCGGCGGGAGTGCCGGGCCCAGCTCGAGCGGGCCGTCCTCTGGGGTTTCGACATCAGCCACCTCGACACCCACCTCGACGCCCTGGTGCTGCGGCCCGAGTTCTTCGACGTCTATCTCGAGCTGGCCGTGGACTTCGGTCTCCCCTTACGCCTGTTGAGTGCGAAGGACGAGCCCCCCGTCGGATTTCCCGTCCGCCAGCTGGCGGCCGACCAGGGCGTGTTGTTCGCCGACCGGTTCACCACACTGCCCGTTCCGGTCAGCAGGCACACCTTCCTCGAGCTCGTGGCCGATCTCGAGCCCGGCATCACGGAAGTGACCCTCCACCCCGCCATCGACACATCCGAGCTGCGGGCCGTCACCCCCGACTGGAGCACGCGGGTGGCCGACCACATCCTGCTGGTCGACGACCGTGGCCTCGGCCAGGTCGCGGCCGACCAGGGGGTCACCCTCATCGGGTACCGGCCGTTGCGCGACGCCATGCGGCGTGGATGAACGGGGCGCCGGCCGGCGGAGGTCTGGTGGTGACGGGCCGGGCACCGGATCCCCCCGGCCGTTCCGCCTCGATCACCTGCTCTTGATCGACGGGGTGGCCAGCACCCCGGTGAGCATTGCCTCGATGAACTTCGGCGACGACGGCATCGGAGTGACCAGGCACGCCGGAGAACGGCCGCGGATGCTTCCTTGGGCATCGGTGGCAGCCCACGCCGTAGAATCGTGGAGCGGCGGTGCCATCCCCGAGTGGTGGGTCGACCCCGAGCTCAATCGGGACGGCCCTCCGACCGGGCCGGTTCCGGTCGTCACCGACCCCACCGCGACCAGCCGGCCCCGACCCCACACCGACCCGGGGGCCCTGATCGTGGTCCAGACCCCCACCGGCATCCACCGGTTCATCCTCGCCGGGGCCAACGCACACGAGCTGTCCGCCCGGGTCGCCGCCTTCGCGGTCCGTCACCAGGGGCCGGGGGCGGCCTCGGGGGGGACCCGGGTGGTGACGTGGGGGCTCGACGCCGAGCGGCGCAAGACCGAGCGGCCACCGACCAAGCCCCCGGCGTGGCCCAGGGTCAGGCCCTACCTGGTGGTCGCCCTGGTCCTGTTCGTCGCCGCGGCCGTCACCCTGATCCTGCTCCAGAGTGCCGGCACGGTGCATCTTCCGTTCCTTGGGGGCTCCAGTCCCGCAGCGGTGACCGGCCTCAGAAATCAGTGACGGCGGCGATCCGGCGTCGGAGGTTCCGGCGCTCGGGGGTGCCCGACACCGCCAGGAGCGCCATCACCGTTGCCATCCGGCCCGTCACCTTCATCCGGCCCTGCATGAACGCCACGTTCGGGTCGAGCTCGCCACGGTGGACCGCCACCGCATCGTCCCACGCGAGGATCACCGTGACGTCGGGGTCCTCGATGCGGCCCGGCGCGCCACGGACCGACCGACCGTCCGCCAGCACCTCGTAGTAGGACCGCTCACCATCGGGGCCCCCGGTGATCTCGACCTGGATACCGGCAGTCAGACCCGGGAGCCCGGGCTGGTCGGCGACCATCGACCGGACCTGGTCGAACCACTCCACGGACAACCACGTTGCCACGACATTCCCCTGTTCAATTCCCCTGCTCACCGGCTCCACCCGCGCCCATGCTACCGGCGACCCGCCCTCGATGAGGGGGACCGAACGTCAGGGAGCGACCTGGCCGGCCGAACGGACGCCGGCGAACAGATCGGCCTCGAGGGTGCCGGCGGCGGCGGCCTCCTCGACCTCGACCGGGGCCACCAAGGAGCCGTCAGTTCCGACCTCCAGCGCCAGGCGGTACTCGTCGAAGGGAAACATCGACCGCATGACCTCGGGAGGGAGGCCGAACCAGAAGGGCGACTTCGGGTCCACCTGGGTGGCATGGGCCAACAGGGCATCCCTCCGGACATCGGCGAACTCCCTGACGTCGACCGACGTGGTGATCGGTTCGGGCGGGAAGTCGTCCCATCGCTTGCGCCACTCTTCGCCGAAGGGGGACTCGAGGCCGAGTTCCACGAATTTCTGGTGGAGGTCCTTGAACCGCTTGCTCGAGAAGCCGGTGTAGTAGAGCTTTGCCGGTTGCCACGCCTCCCCGGCGTCCGGGTACCGGTGGGTGTCCCCCGCAGCCCGGTACGCCTCGAGGCCCACTTCGTGTACCCGGAGATGGTCGGGATGGGGATACCCGGACTGCTCGTCCCCGTAGATGACCATGACCTGGGGACGGGTGCGCCGGACGACGGCCACCAGTCGTTCGACCGCCTCCTCCAGCGGGGCCATGGCAAAGCTGTCCGGATTGGTATTGGCATCCGAGCCGGCCATCCCCGAATCGCGGTAGCCGAGCATGACCACCTCGTCGTAGCCGATGATGGCTGCAGCCCGAGCCAGCTCCTCGGCCCGCAGCTCGGGGAGGCGGGCGTGGACCTCGGGGGTGTCGAGCGCCGGATTGAGCACCTCGCCCTCCTCCCCCCCGGTGCAGCAGACCAGGATCGTCCGCACCCCCTCGGCG
>FSZO01000012.1_pt1 | contig 15933 bp, 16 predicted proteins | sample 1638851 | NCBI WGS metagenome assembly FSZO01 (sample SAMEA3914813, study PRJEB12502) | metagenome | biome: forest; material: soil | place: Canada | collected 2011-07-07 | depth 0.3 m | reverse complement strand
TTCTCGTCGAGCGAGTGCTCGTACCTGCCGAAGAACCGTGCCACTGGTGATTGCTCCCACAATGCTCCCTGCAGTGCCCAGAACCCGACTGCTTCGGGTTCCTCCCTTTCACACCACTTTGCACCACTTTACGCCCCTACCCCCCACTGGTCAACCATCCGATGGCGAATTCGGGTCCAATCCGCCATTCCGTCCGGGATGTGGGCGCGGTCGGACCGCGGTCGGACCGCGGCAGGGCATGCATCGGCGCCCGGAGCTGACGGCCGGGGGCGGGGTTCGGCCTGGGGTCTGACAAGCGCCGGGCAGGCGCGTGGTCAGCGGGTCAGCAATGAGCCGATCAGCGCCGCCACCACCACCTCGCGGTCGACGGACTGGCGCCCGGAACCCACCCGGAGGTCGCCCGAATCAGCCAGGTCGCGCACACCGACCACCGCCTGGGCCAGGTCCTCGACGGCGGCCACCCGTTCGTCGGGGTGGAGGGCAAGCACGTCCACCAGCAGGGCTGGATCCCAGTGGAGGACGCACGCACCGTGGAACCACGCTCCCGCCCGGTTCCGTCGCTGCGCCAAGCCAACCACCTTGCGACCGGCCGGCGTGACCACCTCGCCGGTCCCGACCCCTCCGAAGCAGACCAGTCCCGACCACCGCGTGCAGGCCAGATAGCCCTGGCGATGGGCAACGAGGCCGGCGCGACCGATCGAGGTCAAGGCGTCCGCCCACGCGTCGCCGAGCCAGTCGAATGCGTGAGCCACGTCAAGCCGCCACAGGGGATGGGCGGCGGGCACCCACACATCGATCCATACCGGGTCGTCCGGGGTGACCAACACCGCACCCCCGCCCGATCGGCGGCGGGCCACCTCGATCCCGGCCGCCGATGCCCGGGCCTCGTCGACCACCTGTTCGGACTGGGTGGAACCGAGGACCACGGCCGGCGCTTGGGGCGTGCACACCCCGATGGCGGCCACCTCCGGCCACCGTTCCACCGTCGGCCACCCGGCATGGAGCGCCGATGCGGTACCCCTTCGCTGCTCGACCCTCCACGACGCTGCCACCCGGACATCCTCCCACCGGGGTGGACCGCCGTCACCCGGGCCCTTCCGCACATGGTTCCCCGACCCGGCTTTCGACGGCCGATATCGGGCGGCCGATGTCAGGCAGTCAGCTGCCTCGGTTGACCCGGATCCGGCCCGAGGTAGGTGCGCCAGTCCTCGCTGGCTCCACCGCACAAGGCCAGGAGCTGCACTCGATGACGAGGAGCGACCGGGGTGGAGCGCAGGACCATGCCGGCCTCGTGGGGGAGCCGGTCCTCCTTGCGCGTGTTGCAACGGCGGCAGGCGGCCACCACATTCTCCCAGGTGTGCGGCCCTCCCTTGCTCCGGGGGATCACATGGTCGAGGTTCTCCGCCGCCGAACCGCAATACTGGCAACGCGAGCCGTCACGGGCGAACACCGTGCGGCGGTTGACTGCCACCCGGTAGTGATGGGGCACGTGGACGTACCGGACCAGGCGGACCACCGAGGGCTCGGGCACCGTCACCCGTTCGGCGCGGAACACCCGTTCCGTGGTATGCACCAACTCGGCCTTGGTGTCCAGCACCAAGAGGACGGCGCGCCGCGAGGAGACAATGCCCAGGGGCTCGAACGTGGCGTTGAGCACGAGGGCCCGGCGGGACGGAGTCATCGGCGACCGGACCGCCACCGGGGAGAGGGACGCGGGACCCGGCGACGCTGCCGCCTTCGTCGGGAGCTTCGACCGTCGATCCATCAACTCGGAAATTAGCCTGACTGCGGGGGCCGGAGGGTGGTGGTCCGAACGACGGCCGTCCCCGGCCGGAAAAGCCGGTGACGAACGGCCGTGGAGCGGCACCATTCGAGGTAGGAGACCACGTCTTCGGCCCGCGGCTCGGCGTCGGCTCGGCCATAGGCGGTCACCATCCGGAACCCCCACAGTCCGCCGTCGGGTGCAGGCAGATAGGGAGGACTTCGCCACCACCCGGGGGAAGCCATGCGTCGGAGGGCGCCGAGCGCGGCCCACCACAGGTCGGGACGGCTCCCTACGGCAAGGGCCATCCTGCAGAGGGACCCTCGGGGCAGTCCGGCCTGGAGAGCGGCCCGCGGCCGATCTTGGTCACCCGGGCTCTTCATCGCACCACCGCTGGATCATCGGCCGCTACCGCTGGAGACGGCCTCGCCGGTGAGGCCCGGAACCCGACCGCCGCCGCGCCGACCAGGGGCCCGGAGCTCCCCAGGCCGGCGGGGACGATCCGGGTCGTCCGGGAGAAATCGAGGCGCGCCCGCAGCGCGATCTCCTCCTGGGCGGCGATGAAGAACGGCTCGCCGAATCCGAGGGCCACCGAACCGGCCACTACGGCCAGGTCGAGGTCCAGCAGGTTGGCCACGCTGGCCACTGCTCGTCCGACCAGTGTCCCGGTGCGCCGTCGGACCTCACTGGGTGCCTCGGCCGCCGGTCGGCCGGTCAACGCCTCGATGGCCGGTCCTGAGGCCTCCGCCTCGAGACAGCCCCGCCCCCCGCACACACACGGGCGGCCCTCCGGTTCGACGACGACATGTCCGATGTGCCCGGCATTGCCATGGCCCCCGTCGAGGAGCCCTCCGTCGAGCACGATCCCACCCCCCACGCCGGTGGAGACCACCATGGCCAGGTAATTGGGAACGCCTCGTGCCGCGCCCTGCCATCCTTCGCCGAGGGCCAAGGCTTTGGCATCGTTGTCCACCGCCACCGGCAGACCGAGGAGGTCCTGCAGGCGTCGGCGGAGTGGGAACCGGCGCCACGATGCGATGTTGAGGGGCGAGACGGTCTCCCCGCCCGCGGACATCGGGCCGCCGCACCCGACCCCGCACCCCACCGGGTCGGCACGGTCCCGAACCTGGTCGATCACGACGGCGAGGGCTCCGAACACCCGCTCGGCATCGCCAGACGGCGGGGTGGGAGCGGTGGATCGGAGGAGGATCGTCCCCGACCCGTCCACCAGGGCCGCCGCCAGTTTGGTGCCGCCGATATCGACGGCCAGCACCACCGTTTGCCCAGCAGAACCGGCAACACCCACCCCGCCCCTGCTCGAGCCCGGCTCGAGAAGGTCGGCGTTCACCACCCGGTCAGTCGTCGCGGTGGAATCGGCCACGGATCCACTCTCGTGGATCATGGGCGGCGCTATTGAGGCTGCGGCTGTGCAGGGACCTCGAGATGTCGTCGATCCCCGCCTTCCCCATCCGCCGAGCGTTGTTGGCGAAGACCACTCCGGACAGGAACATCACCACCACTCCGACGAAGCCCAGCACCACCGACGACGAGAATGTGAAGAACATGAAGACCAGGGCGACCACGAACACCAGGGCGGACCAGATGCAGTACCGACCGGCGTGCCGGTACACCGTTTCCGATCGCACCCGCTCGGCGAAATCGGGATCCTCCTGGTAGAGAGACTGTTCCAGCTCATGAAGTATGCGCTGTTCGTGCTCAGAGAGCGGCAACGGATCGTCCCCTCTGTGCGTGGCCATCCCCGGCACTCATCACAGACCTCATCTTCGCGCATTCCGCACTCGGATATCCGACGTCTCTCGTTCCGCGATCCGCTGTCATGGCTCCACGATCAGCTGCACTGCGCCATCCTTGAGCGGACATCGCCCCCATATTACAAGGTACGTGGTCGCTCATCATCCATGGAGGACGGGTCCTGGGCCGACGGTCCCCACTGGGCCTCACCCCGACGGCGAACCCGGAGCCCGTGCGAACCCACCAGCGAGGCGGGACCGACCGAGGAGCCGCCATACCGGATACGGATGGCGTCCACGGCCGCCGTGACCGAGGTCCACGACTCCTGGATCCGCTCCGCTTCGTCGTCAGCCCGGTCCAGGTGGGCGCGGGGCACGGCTGCGGGTTCGGCGGATCGGGTGCCGGAGTCCTCGCCGGGCGGCGTTGACCCCACCGCACCGAGGTCCATGCTCAGCTGGACCGCCTGATCGGAGTGGCCGAAGCCGGACAAGCTGACCCCGAGCAGGCGGACCCCGCTTTGGACATCGACGGTGTCGAACAAGGCGACGGCCACGGCGGCGACCGCCTGGGAGGTGTCGATCGGCGTGCCCAACGTGTGCGAACGGGTGGTCATGGTGAAATCAGCGAACCTCACCTTCACGTTCACCGTCCGGGCGACCAGCCCCGAGCTTCGGAGCGTGGTCGACGACGCATCGACCATCCTGATCAAGTGGTCGTACAGCCGGTCCCGATCCCACAGATCGGTGGAGAAGGTCTCCTCGTGACCGACGGACTTGGCCTCCCGTACCGGCTCCACGGGGCGCAGGTCCTCACCTCGGGCCAGCGCGGCCAGATGGGCGGCCTGGGCCCGACCGAACCATTGGTCGAGGACCCGGTCCGGCAGCGAGGCGAGGTCTCCGACCGTGGCCACTCCGAGGCCGTCGAGCTTCCTGCCGGTTACCGGGCCCACCCCCCAGAGGGCCCGAGCCGGCAACGGGTGCAGGAACGACAGCTCGTCCTCCGCCGCCACCACGACCACACCGGCACCCGGCCTGATCCCGAACGGACCGGCCTGGGGCTTGGCCGCCTTCGAGGCCAGTTTGGCCATCAACTTGCTCCGTGCCACCCCGACCGAGCACGAAAGACGGAGCTCCGCCTGCACCCGGTCCCGGATCAGCGAGGCGATAGCCGGTCCGGCACCCAGCAGGTGCCGGGCCCCGGTGACGTCGAGGAAGGCCTCGTCCAGGGAGATCCCCTCGACCAACGGGGTGACCATCTGGAACACCGCATGGAGCTTCCTGCTCTCCTCCACATAGCGGTGGAAACGTCCGTCGACGAACACGGCATCAGGACAAAGGCGCCGGGCCACCGACGACGGCATGGCCGAGCGCACACCGAACATCCTCGCCTCATAGGTGCATGCCGCCACCACCCCCCGGACGCCGGAGCCTCCCACGATCACCGGTCGACCCCGAAGCGAGGGGTCATCGAGCACCTCCACCGAAGCGAAGAAGGCGTCCATGTCGACATGGAGGATGACCCGATCCGACGGGTCGAGCGCTCGCTGCGACCCGGGTCGACCGTCAACCACCGAGCCGCAGCCTCCGGAATCCTTCGGCAAAGCCGACACCGGCCTGCCGGCCGCCATCCTGGGCACCGAGCCGGACCGCGGTGGACGCCCATTCGACGCCGTCGGGGAACTGACTGCGGTGGCACCCCACCGCTTGACCCTTCACCTCGATAGTGGACGAGATGTCCACCCAGAGGTCGGGCTCGAGTGTTCCCGACAGCAGCACCGTCGACACCTGGTGGGCAGGGCCGGCGTCGGGGAAGTAGTGCGGAAGGGCGGCCGCCGGCGCCACCGCGTCCAGGACGGCGAAGCCGGTCACCCGGTGGTCGCGATGGTTGAAGTACTCCTGTCCGAAGAAGATCGCGGTCGGGTCCGGGCAGAGGACCACCTCTGGTTGGAACCGACGCACCAGGGTCACCAGCGCCTCGCGAAACAACGCGTCGTCCACCAGCTCGCCATCGTGGAAGTTGAGGAACTGCTGATCGGCGATACCGATCAACGCGGCCGCTTCGGCCGCTTCGGCGGCGCGCTGGACAACCAGTTCCCGGGGGTCGACGTCCGGATCGGGGGAGCCCTTTCCCCCGTCCGTACACAGCACCACCCCGACTTCGCATCCCGCCTTGGCCCATGCCGCCAGCGTGCCCCCACAGGAGATGTCCGGATCGTCAGGATGGGCGTAGATAGCCAGAGCCCGGGCCGGGATCTCCACCAGGAGCTCGGCCACCAGCTATCCCTCGGTCCGCTTCGGGGCTGTCGTCTTGGTCAGCAGCCGCACTTCCCGTCGAAAATCGTCCGCACCCTCGAACCCCTTGTAGACGCTGGCAAAGCGGAGATAGGCCACCTCGTCGACTACCCGCAGGCGTTCGAGGACGGCGATGCCGACCTGCTCGGACGTGTGCTCAGAGCTCCCCTCGCGCAGTTCGTCCTCGACCTCACGCGCCACCACCTCGAGTTGCTCCTCAGTCACCGGGCGGTTTTTCGTCGCCGATCGGAGACCATCGATCAACTTGCCCCTGTCGAACGGTTGACGGATGCCGGACCGCTTCACGACCATCAGGGGGATCTCGTCGATCCGCTCGAATGTGGTGTATCGGTGCCCACATCCCGCACATTCTCGACGGCGCCGGATGGCGGCCCCGTCCTCGGCCATCCGCGAGTCGACCACACGGTCGTCATCAGCCAGGCACCAGGGACAACGCACCACACGAGGCTACCGCCCCGGTGCCGCTGCCACGCCGTCGCCCCTGTTCGGCGCGGGACTGAATTCCCCTCAGGGAACAGAGATCCTCTCACCGGGGACCACGGCCTCCGAGCCCGTCTGCGCTGCCAGCCTCGCCACCAGCGGTCGCGGATCACCAGATGGTTCGATCCTTGCGGCGATCGACCAGAGGGTGTCACCCGGCTGGACGGTGTAGACGAAGGGCTTCCCGGTCTCCGCCAGAGCGGAACCGGTGGCGTGGGAGTGACCACCGGTTCCGCTCAGCGGAAGAGCAAGGCCGACCAGGAGCAGTCCGGTCACGGCCAGAAGGGTGCGACGCCGACGCACGGGGATCGACGGGCGTTGCCCGGGAGCCCGCCGTCGCCGACGCTCGGGGGTCACGACCAGGCGAAGTCCGTGGGATCCCTCGTCCTCGAGCCGGTCGCCCGGGCGGGGTGCAAGCCTCGATCCGAGCAAGCGCAGATCCAGGTCCCCCGCCGGTCGGACCGGGTGGGTCGACCGGGGCGCCGGGTCCAGCCACAATGCGGTCATCGAGGTGACCTCCCGTTCTGATCGGCCCTGCGACGGGCCGGGACCGGCACTGCAGCCGGCCCGTGCTTGGATGTCGTGTCCGTGCGCAGGACAGATCTGATTTCCGTGTGCATGACAACGGTGTACTCCGAGGGTGTGTCAACCGAACCTATGTTCGTCATGGCGACATCACATCACGAACGTCTGTTCGGTGTCAAGGATTTTCTCGAACGGGTGTTTGCTTTTGTCCTCCTTCCCCGCTACCTTGAGCAAACAGATGTTCGACTGGGGAGGGTTCCGACGATCGCTTCCGATGCGGTCGGCGGAGCCGCAGCCCGGTATTCGGACCGGCATTCGGAACAGATGCATTCGGAACAGACAGATGCATTCGGAACAGAGGGAGAACAAGCGCCATGGCCCAGGTGTTGAGCACCAAGCGGAAGCTGATACTGGAGTGCATCGCCGATGCCGTCCGAGACCGCGGCTATCCGCCGTCGGTGCGGGAGATCGGCGAGTCGGTGGGGCTCACCTCCTCCTCCACGGTCCATGCCCACCTGGCCGTGCTGCAACGGGAGGGGTACCTGCGGCGGGACCCGACCAAGCCCCGGGCCATCGAAGTCTGTTACGACCCGTCGTCGAAGGTCATCGCCGACTCCCGGCCCATCCGGCACGTTCCCCTGGTAGGGGAGGTGGCGGCCGGCACCGGTGTGCTGGCGCAGGAGAACATCGAGGAGCTGTACCCGCTCCCGGAGGACTTCACCGGCACCGGCACCCTGTTCATGGTCAAGGTCCGCGGTGACTCGATGGTGGATGCCGGCATCGTGGACGGCGACTTCGTCGTCGTGCGCCAACAGACCGACGCCGAGCGGGGCGACATCGTCGTGGCGGGGATCCCCGATGGTGAGGCCACCGTGAAGACCTTCTCCACCAAGAACGGGAAGATCGTCCTCACGCCGGCGAACGAGCGACTCGCCCCGATGGAGTTCGACCCGTCGGACGTCACCGTCTACGGCAAGGTCGTGACTGTGTTGCGGAGGCTCTGAACGTTGCGGAGGCTCTGAACCCCCGATTCCCTACGCCTTTGGTGTGGTCACCCCGACCGGCCCCATGTCCGGATACCGGTCGCCCGCACCGGCTCCGGCCGGAAAGACAGCCTCGATGGCGGCAAGATCAGCGTCCGTCAACTCGACCTCGTCGGCGGCGGCGTTCTCCTCGAGGTAGCCGGTGCGCTTGGTCCCGGGGATGGGCACCACGTCCTCCCCGCGGGAGAGCACCCAGGCCAGGGCCAGCTGTCCCGGCGTGCAGTCCTTCTCTGCGGCCAAGGAGCGAACCCTGTCAACCAGCTCGATGTTGTGGGCGAAGTTCGCACCGGTGAAGCGAGGCAGGTGGGCGCGGAAGTCCCCGGCCGGAAACTCATCCGGCGAGGTGATGTGCCCGGTGAGGAACCCTCGGCCCAAGGGGCTGTAGGCCACGACGCCGATGCCGAGCTCACGGGCGGTGTCGACGATGGCTCCCTCGATGTCCCGGCTCCACAGGGACCACTCGCTCTGCAGGGCGGCGATGGGATGGACCGCCGCCGCACGTCGCATGGTGTCGGGAAGCGCCTCGGAGAGGCCGAGGTGGCGCACCTTCCCCTCGGCAACCAGCTCGGCCATCGCCCCCACCGTCTCCTCGATGGGCGTGGTCCCATCGGAGCGGTGCTGGTAATAGAGGTCGATGTGGTCGACCCCGAGTCTGCGGAGCGAAGCCTCGCAGGCTTGCTTCACGTAGGCACCGTCGCCCCGTATGGACCGGTCGGCCGGACGGTCACCCCGCACGATTCCGAACTTGGTGGCGAGGACCACCTGGTCGCGCCGCCCGGCGATGGCCCGGCCCACCAGCTCCTCGTTGAGGTAGGGACCGTACATGTCCGAGGTGTCCAGGAAGTTCACACCGAGCTCGAGCGCACGATGGATCGTGGCGACCGACTCCCGGTCGTCCCCCGGGCCGTAGAACTCGCTCATTCCCATACAACCGAGGCCCTGAGCGGAGACGACGAGTCCGCCCGTTCCGAGTGAGCGATGAGAGAGCGCCATGGCACGACCCTATCCGGCCCACCGACGAACCCTCTACGCTGTTGGGCCGTCCACCCGCCGAAGGGTCTCCCCGAGGATCGAGGCAGCCTGGTCGAGCTCGTCGGCCCGCACGGACTCACCGGGAGTGTGGGCCAGCAACGGGTCGCCCGGCCCGAAGTTGGCGGCCGGGACTCCGTGTGCCCAGAACGACGAGACGTCGGTCCATCCCTGTTTGGCCGCGGGAGCACTCCCGCTCGTGGCCACCAGCCCGGCCAGCAACGGGTGCCCGAGGGCCGGCGGTGCTCCCGGAGCCGCCTCGACGAGCTCCCATACGTCGTCCGGCTCGAGATACGGGGCCACGAAGTCCCGGACCGATGCCTCGGCCTCGGCGATGGTGCGGTCGGGAGCGAACCGGTGATTGATCAGTACCGACGAGGCGTCAGGCACGACGTTGCCGGCCAGGCCCCCCTCGACGTGCACCACCTGGAGCTGCTCGACGTACTCGCAACCGTCGAGGACGGCGTGCCGGCTCTGATAGCCGGCCACCGCGGTCAACAGGGGTGCCAGCCGGTGGATGGCGTTCCGGCCGGTGTGCGGGCGCGCCGTGTGGGCGCGGGCGCCGGCCAGGGTGACCCGCGCCCGCAAGGTCCCCTGGCACCCGGCCTCCACCACGCCGCCGGTGGGCTCGCACAGGACGGCGGCATCGGCGGCGAGCAGGTCCGGGTGGTGCCGCCACAAGTACCCCAGACCGTTGAACTCCTGGGCCACTTCTTCCCCGACGTAGAAACAGAAGGTGACATCGACCTCGGGCTGGGGCACCGTGCCGGCCAACTGGAGCAGGACAGCGATCCCGCCCTTCATGTCGGCGGCCCCCACCCCGTAGAGGGTCAGGTCCTCGATCCGGGGCTCCTCGTTCCCTCCGACCGGGGGGACGGTGTCCAGATGGCCGCCCAGGAGCAGCCGGTACCGTCGGCCCAGGGCGGTGCGCGCCACCAAATTGTCCGCGATGCGTTCCACCGTGAGCCAGGGACACGGACGCAGAGCCGCCTCCACCGCGTCGGCCATCGGGCCCTCGTGGTGGCTGACCGAGGGGATGGCGACCAGGGCGGCCGTCACCCCGAGGAGGCCGTCGGGCCGGTCGATCATGGAGCGGCCCGAGTCCCCGCCCGAAGCCGGGCGGTTCACGTGGAGACGCCGTGATGCCGGAGGATGTCGTTCAGCTTGGCCTTGTCGTGACGCTCGCCCTCGGTGAGGCGCTTGATGACCAGGACGCAGGGGAGGAAGAACTCGCCACCGGCGAACTCACGGCGGCGGGAGGCCTGGACAGCCACCGACCACGGCGGCACATGGCCTCGACTGATCTCGTCGCCGGACTCGGCGTCGATCACCGGGATGGACGGGTTCAAGATGGTGCCCTCCCCCACCACAGAACCACGGCTGACCCGGGCCCCCTGGGTGATCATGCACCGGCTGCCGATCATCACCTCGTCCTCGATGATCACCGGAGCCGCCTGGGCCGGCTCCAGCACACCGCCGATCCCCACGCCTCCCGACAGATGCACCTGCTCGCCGATCTGCGCGCACGAGCCGACCGTGGCCCAGGTATCGACCATCGTCCCCGCGCCGACCCGGGCCCCGATGTTGACATAGCTGGGCATGCAGATCACCCCGTTGCCGAGGAACGCGCCCCACCGAGCTGAGGCCCCCGGCACCACGCGCACCCCCGAGGCGGCGTACCCCGACTTGAGGGGGAGCTTGTCGGCGAACTCGAAGGGCCCCAGCTCGATGGTCTCCATCGCCCGCAGCCGGAACAGGAGGAGAATGGCATGCTTGAGCCACTGATGGACGACCACCTGGTCGGTGGCCGGGTCGACCTCGGCCACCCGAGCCTCGCCGCGGTCGAGGAGGTCGACGGCCTCGGTGACCACCGCCAACGCATTGGTGTCGTCAGGCCCCAACTCCGGGGCGCGGGACCACAGCTCTTCGATCTGGGACTGGAGATCTGCCATGGCGTGACGTTAGTCCTGGAGCCTGGTCGCCACGATCCTGACCTGGTCGCCCCGGGAGCACCGGCCGGCTCCCTCCCCCCGTCTGGTCACACCGACCGGATCGGGGCGAGCGCCCGGTCCCCCAGTCGCCGGGCCACCACCTGGAGCCGGTCCATCGGCTGGACCACCGCCACCCGGACGTGGCCGCCGCTGTCGGCACCGTAGAAGTCCCCGGGGCTAGCCAGCAGCCCGCCCTCCATGGCCAACGCCTCGACCAGCTCCCACCCCCGGCCGTCGCCGGTTTCTCCGGCACCGTCGGCCACGACGGGAAACGAGCCGGGTACGGTGACCCACAGGTAGAAGCCGCCTGCCGGACGGGTGGTCGGCACGCCGGCGTCGGTGAGGACGCCGGCCAGGAAGGACAACCGCTCCTCGTAGCGCCGGCGCTGCTCCGCCACGTGCTCGTCGTCGGCATAGGCGGCCACCGCCCCCGCCTGCACCGGGCCGGGGACCATCAATCCGGCGTGCCTGCGGACATCCAGGAGGAACCCGACCAGGTCGGGATCGCCGGCGTAGAAGCCGGCGCGCACTCCGGCCAGGTTGGACCGCTTGGAAAGGGAGTGGACGGCAACTACGCCCTCCACGCCCGTGGCCAGCACGGTGGCCGGCGGCCGGTCCCAGGTGAACTCGGCGTAGCACTCGTCGGAGAAGACCGGGACCCGGTGGCGGCGGCCCCACCGGGTCAGGTCATCCAGGTCGGTCAGCGAGCCCGAGGGATTGGCCGGGGAGTTGGCCCACACCAGGAGGGCCCGGTCGACATCGTCGGGGTCGACGGAGGCGAGGTCGAGGCCCCCGCCGTCGAGCTCGGCCACCGCCACCGGTCGACACCCCCCGAGGAGGGCGCCCATGGCGTAGGTGGGATACGACACCGCCGGGTAGAGCACGGTGTCCCGCTCCGGTGTGCGCAACCGCAGGTACTGGGCGGTCGAGGCTACGAACTCCTTGGTGCCCACGCACGCGGCCACCTCGCGGTCGGGGTCGACCGACACCCCGAACCGCCGGGACAGCCATCCGGCCGCGGCGTGCCGGAACGGCGCCGATCCCGGGGAGGTGGGGTAGCCCCGCTCGCTACCCGAAGCGGCGATGGCCGCCAGTACGGAGGGCGGCGGCGGATCGCAGGGCGTGCCGATCGAGCAGTCGACCAGACCCTGTCCGTCGGACCCCTCAGCCGAGGCGAACCGCTGCTCGGCCCGGGACTTCAGGGCGCTCAGGCGATCGTAGGGGTACGGAGGGGGCGTAAAGCCGGCCGGGGCGGCCATCGACGGCGCCGGTCGTCGGCTCACGAGGCCAAGAACTCGGCGAACCGCGACTTGCCCACGTCGTCGAGGACCACCTGGATCCGGGTCGACTGCTCACCGGCCCGCTCCCCCACGATCTCACCCTCGCGGTGCACGGCGGCCAGTACATCGCCCCGTGCCCAGGGGATGTCGAGCTCCACTACCCGGTCACCGACGCGCAGCCGGTCCCCCATGGCCACCAGCAAGTGGTCGAGGCCGGCGCCGGTGCGGGCCGAGACCATCACCGATCCCTCGTGGGCCGCCATTAGCCGGCGGGCCTCCTCGCCCGCCCCGGCACCATCGCCGGCACCCGCAGCGGAGTCGCCCCCACCCCCAGCCGCGGCGTCGAGGCGGTCCTGGTCGAGGATGGCGTCGGCCTTGTTGACCACCAGGAGCTCCGGCAGGCCGTCGGCGCCGATCTCGAAGAGCACCCGGCGCACGGCGTCCACCTGCCCTTCGAAGTCGGGGGCGGAGCCATCCACCACGTGGATGATCAGGTCTGACTCGCCCACCACCTCGAGGGTGGAGCGGAAGGCCTCCACCACTTGGTGGGGCAGCTTGCGCACGAAGCCGACCGTATCCGTCATCAGCACGGTCTCACCGCCGGAGAGATCGAGCTGGCGGGTGCGGGGGTCCAGTGTGGAGAAGAGCCGGTTCTGGACCAGGACATCGGAACCGCACAGCCGATTGAGCAGGGTCGACTTCCCGGCGTTGGTGTACCCCACCAGGGAGACCGACCGCTGGCGCGAGCGGGTGCGGCCCTTGCGCTGGGTGCGCCGGGTCTGGTCCAGCCGCCGTAGGTCGGATTCGAGACGGGTCATCCGACGCACCAGCCGCCGCCGGTCGACCTCGAGGGCCGTCTCGCCGGGACCCCGGGTACCGATCCCACCGGCCTGCTGGCTGAATGAGCGTCCGCGCCCACGCAGCCGGGGCAGGCGGTAGCGGAGGAGGGCCAGCTCGACCTGGGCGCGGCCTTCGGGGGTGCGGGCATTCTGGGCGAAGATATCGAGGATCACCGCGGTACGGTCGATGGCGGTACGGCCGAGGATCTCCTCCAGGTTCCGCTGTTGCGCGGGCGAAAGATCGTCGTCGAAGACCACGGTGTCGGCATCGACGGCCAGGCAGACCGACAAGAGCTCCTCGGCCTTCCCCCGGCCCAGGTACGTCGCCGGGTCGGGAGTGGTGCGACGTTGCACGATCCTCTCCATCACGTCGGCGCCGGCGGTCTCCACCAACAGGGCCAGCTCGTCGAGCCCGGCCTCGGTCACGCCCAGGGTGGAGTGGGGAAAGGTCACCCCGACCAGGACAATGCGCTCCCGGACCGTCCGGGAGATCAGGGTGTCCGTGAACGCCGATTGGGTGGGGCTCACCCGCGGCCACCGGCCAGGAGCGCCACCGGATCGACCTCGATATCGGCCACGGAAGCCACCGGACCGCTCAGGACGACTGCGTCTGGACGCAGCTCGACCTGGAGCATGCCCCCGGGATTGTGGACGTCCACCAGGGGACCGACCAGGCCCCAGTCGTGGGCCGCGGCCGCCGAGGCCGCGCTACCGGTACCGCAGGCCAGGGTCTCGCCGACTCCTCGTTCCCATACCCGCAGGGTGAGCGCATCGGGACCCGGGCCGAGGGCGATGCACTCGACGTTGACCCCGTCGGGGAACTCCGCCTGGAGCTTGGTCCCAAGCTCGGCCATGTCGATCCCGCCGACGTCCTCACCCAGGAGCACCAGGTGGGGGTTTCCCATGTCCACCAGTCGGCCCCGCCCCCCGGGGACCAGCGGTGGCCACTCCGGGCCCAGGTGGGCGACACCCATGTCGACCGAAGCCCAGGCCGGGCCCAGGTCGACCGAGGCCCCGACCGGCCCGGCCCGGTACTCGACGGTGCGGACCCCGCCGAGCGTGGCCACGGTGAAGACCGGCGGCTCCACCAGCCCGGCGACCACCGCCGCCTGGGCCAGACAGCGCATCCCGTTACCGCTCATCTCGGCGGTGCCGCCGTCGGCGTTGACCAGGTCCATCGTCAGGTCGGCCCCGTCGGTTCCGGCCAGGATCCTGATCCCCCCGTCGGCCCCGACTCCCGACCGCCGGTCGCACAGCGCCCGCACCAGGGCCGGGTCGAGCGGCGAGCGGTCGTCCAGGTCCACCAGGACCAAGAAGTCATTGCCGGCACCATGGTGCTTGCTCAGGCGCAGGTGCTCGGTCAGGCGCAGCGTTGAGGAGGGCGGGTCGGTGCGGTTCATCTCGTGTCATTCTCCCACCCGCAGCCCGGCCTCGGGGATGTTTCCCACAGTGGACACGATCCCATCCACCGGGTCGTCGTCCGGCTCCAACCATACGATACGGGGATCGCGCCGGAACCAGGCGCGCTGACGCCGGGCGAACATCCGGGTGCGCCGGATGGCCTGGTCCACCGCTTCGGCCAGCGGTACCCCCTCCTCGAGGTGGGCGAGGAGCTCGCGGTAGCCGAGGGCCTGTCGGGCGGTCCGGGAGATCCCCCCGGGGCGAGCAAGCAGCGAGCGGACCTCGTCCAGAAACCCGAGGTCCATCAGCCCGGAGAAACGCTCGGCGATGCGCCGGTCGAGGTCGTCGGGCTCCCGGTCGACACCCATCAGCGTGACCTCCGTCGGTGGGTACCGCTCGAGGCCGGGGCCGTACTCGGAGAACCGGCGACCCGATCCCAGGGTGACCTCGAGCGCCCGCACCAGGCGCCGGGCGTTGGTCGGCTCGATCCGGGCTGCCGCCACCGGGTCCAGACCGGACAGGCGCCGGTGAAGCTCCACGAGGGCCTCCCTCTGCGCAGGGCTCCCCTCGGGGCCGGCCCGGCTGACCCGGTCGGACAGCTCGGCGGCGACCTCGGGGAAACGCCCGGGGAACGAGAGGTTGTCGACCACCGAGCGCAGGTACAGGCCGGTCCCCCCGACCAGGAGGGCCGCACGTCCTCGTCCGGCGATGGCGGTCAAGGCGGCTCGGGCGGCCAGTTGGAACTGCTGCACGGTGAACTCGTCGGAGCAATCGACCAGGTCGAGCAAGTGGTACGGCACCCGGGCCCGGGCCTCAGGGGTCGGCTTGGCCGTCCCGATGTCCATCCCCCGGTACACGGCCATCGAGTCCACCGACACCAGCTCGACCGAGCAACCGGGTATCCCTCCTGCGGTGGTCCGGTCGCTCCCCGACCGGATGGCGGCCTCGAGGGCGATCCGGGACTTCCCCGACGCGGTGGGCCCGACCAGCGCCACGACGGGGGGCATCCCGGGATCAGCCGGCGACAACCGGGATACGCGTCCGATGGGCAGGCCGGGCCGTCACCGCCCGCAACATGCCGGTCAGGTGGTGCCGGGCGGCGCCCACCACCTCGACGGAGGCGTAGGCACCTTCGCCCAGCGCCCGTCCCTCGACCTGCTCGAAATGGACCAGCTTGTTCTGCCCGGTGCGACCGGTGACCACTGCCGGGTTCCGTTTGGAGGGGCCCTCCACCAGAACCTCCTCCACCCGGCCGATGCGGTCGGCGTGGCGTCGGAGGGCCGAGCGCTCCACCACTGTGCGGAGCCGTTCGAAGCGGTCCGCCACCACCTCGGCCGGCACGAACCGGTCGGTCATCGACGCCGCCCGGGTACCGGGTCGGGGGGAGAAGATGAAGGTGTAGGCACTGTCATAGGCCGCCTCGGCGGCAACCTCCAGCGTCCGCTCGAAATCGTCCTCGGTCTCTCCCGGAAATCCGACGATGATGTCGGTGGTCACGGCCAGGTCGGAGATGTCGGCC
>FSZO01000091.1_pt1 | contig 16014 bp, 10 predicted proteins | sample 1638851 | NCBI WGS metagenome assembly FSZO01 (sample SAMEA3914813, study PRJEB12502) | metagenome | biome: forest; material: soil | place: Canada | collected 2011-07-07 | depth 0.3 m | reverse complement strand
CTCGTCGAAGAGCAGGATCTCCGGATCTCCGAGCAGCGCCGCGGCGATCCCGAGCCGCTGGCCCATGCCGAGGGAGAATTTACCGGCCCGCTGCCCGGCGACCGAGGACAGCCCAACGGTCTCGAGCACCTCGTCGACGCGGCTCAGCGGGATGCCATTGGTCTCGGTGAGCATCCGAAGGTGCGCTCGGGCGCTGCGGCCGGGATGGATCGCCTTCGCCTCGAGCAGGGCACCCACCTCGCGTAGCGGCCAGGGGAGGTCGTGGTAATGGCGGCCGTTCACCGTGACGTCCCCTGCACTGGGGGCGTCGAGCCCCATGATCATCCGCATCGTCGTCGACTTGCCGGATCCGTTCGGGCCGAGGAAACCCGTCACCACGCCGGGACGGACATCAAAGCTCAGCTGATCGACGGCCACCTTGGTCCCGTACTTCTTGGTGAGGCCCCTGGCTTCGATCATCGGCGTCGTCGTTCCATCGGGAGAGCTCCTCAGCAAGGTCGGTCAAGGGGAAGGTCGGTCCACCATCAGCTGGACAGACTGATCTTGGCACGATCGAACTTCGGTGTCGTCATCCTGTGGGTGAATGTTCTCGTACAGCTGTGGTTGTACAGCTGTGGTTGTACAGCTGTGGTTGTACAGCTGTGGTTGTACCCCGGATCAGTGAGCGAGCTGCCCACCATCGATGACGTGCTCGGATCCTGTGATGTACGAAGACTCGTCCGAAGCCAGGAACGCCACCAGTCGCGAGATCTCCACGGGTTTCGCCATACGGCGAAGGGGCACTTCCTTCGACAGCTCCTTGAGCATTTCCGGGGTATAGGTGCTGGTGAGCATCGGGGTCTCCACGCCTCCGGGGTGTACCGAATTGACCCGGATGTTCATGCTTCCGTACTGGACGGCGGCCGCTTTGGTCAGGCCACGAACGGCAAACTTCGAGGCCGTGTACGCCGGGTTCTTGAGGTTGACGTGGTGCACGAAGCCGGCCAGGGACGAGATGTTCACGATGGACCCGCCACCGGCGGCGATCATCCCCGGGATCACCGCCTGCATCCCATAGAACACGCCATGTTGGTCCACGGCGATCGTCCTCAGGTAGTCCTCGACCCGCATTTCTGCGAGAGTCGCCACCGGTCCGGTCAGGCCGGCGTTGTTGACCAGCACGGTGATGGGCCCGAAGGTCTCCACGACCGCCGGGACCACCTGGCCCCAGGCCTCCGGATCGCTGACGTCGTGCAAGAAGAAGGCTGCGTCCGCCCCCAGCTCGTCGGCCGCGGCGCGGCCCTCCTCGGCCAGGATGTCGGTGAGCGCCACCTTGGCCCCCTCCTCGACGAACAGTCGGGCGTGCTCGATCCCCATCCCCCGCGCTGCACCGGTGATCAGGGCGACTTTTCCGTCCAGTTTCCCCATCGGTAGAGGTCCTTCCTGCGATGGCAGAGACCAACTCTCCGCAGCGTACGGCATTGGTCCTATCACGGCTGCCCTTCCGCCTCAAGGGGGGCTCCTCTCGTGCCGATGGAATCTCCCAACGTGAGGCGGGTGGTCAGATGAGAGCAACTCCATGGATCAGATCGGCGGTGACCGGGCGCCGCCGCGGCGATCGCCGGACCTGGTCGGTGCGGACCTACCTCACCGTCGGGGTCTCGGTGATCCTCGTGGCATTTGCCGCTGCCGCTTCGGCGCTGTTCGTCACCACCGTCCATCAGACCCAGGCCACGGTCCGGGCCACTGCGGCGTCACAGGCGAGCGTGGCCTCGGACGCCATCGGCCGATCGGTGGCTCTGGCCGAGACGACCGTGGCGGCCACCGCCGGCAACGCCGCCGTGGCCTCCGAGCTCCAACGCCCGACGTCGGGCTGCACGCTCAGTTTCGGCCTGGACCCGTTTCCCGGGAGCCATATCGACCTGGTGCAGCCGGACGGCCAGGTGGTGTGCTCCTCTCACCCGTTGACCGGTGTGCCCGTGCAGGATGCTGCCGCGCCCTGGCGTTCGGGGCTCCGGGCCGACGGGGGACCGCTTGTCTCCCACCCGTACGTGGACCGCCTGACCGGGCGGACCTCGATCGCCGTCGCCATGCCGATCACCGGCACCCTCCACTCCCTCCTGGTCGGAGCGGTGGTTGCCGTCCTCCCGGTCGACCGGGTGAGCGCAGCCCTGTCGGCCACGTTCGGAGGCCCCCAGCACTTCCAGTTCGCCGTGTTCGACGGCTCGGACGGCACGCGCCTGTCCGTATCCCAGGTCCCCCATGCCGTGGCCCAGCATGGGCTCGGGCTCGAGACGGCGCCCTTCGGCCCCGTGGCGATGCTCTATGGATCCCACGGCCTGCCCGCCCTCGGCTGGAAGGTCTTCGCCGGTGTCGGGGCCGGGACCGCACTGGCCAGCACCCGCGCCTCGATGGTGCACGACCTGGGGCTGGGTGTTGCCGCCTTGGTGCTCTTGGTGCTCCTGGTCGTCATGGCCTATCGACGGATCGCCCGCCCCTTGGTCCGCCTCACCGATGCCGTGAGCCGGGCCGACCATGAGGCCGCCGCTGCCTTTCCGGATATTCCGGGTCCGTCCGAGGTCACCCGGCTGGCCCGGGAATTCGGCCTGATGATCGCGTCCCGGGACACGTACGAGAGCCAGCTCTCCCACCAGGCCCTGCACGATCCGATGACCGGCCTGCCCAATCGAGCGCTCCTCGACGATCGGCTCAGCCACGCGCTCCGGCACTCGGAGGTGCCCGAGTCGATCGCCGTCCTGTTCTTGGACGTCGACCGGTTGAAGCTGGTCAACGATTCTCTCGGCCATTCCGCCGGCGACCAGGTTCTCATCACCTTGGCGGCGCGTCTGCGCGAGACGATCCGTCCGGGGGACACCCTGGCCCGGTTCGGGGGCGACGAGTTCGTCATCGTCTGTGAAGGGCTCAAGCGCATGGCCGAGGCGGAGCACCTGGCCGACCGTCTCCGTGCCGCGGTGGCGTCGCCGGTCGAGGTGGCTGGCACGGTCGTCTCGTTGACCACGTCCATCGGTATCGTGTTCGGCAAGGCCGAGACCACTCCGGAGATGCTGCTTCGGGAGGCCGATGCCGCCATGTACGAGGCCAAAGTGCTCGGCCGCGGTCGTCACCAGGTCTTCGACCATTCGCTGCAGGCTCGGGCCGAGGACCGGCACACCATGGACGGCGATCTCCGGCTGGCCCTCGAGCGCGACGAGCTCTGGGTCGCCTACCAGCCCATTGTGGAGATGCGCTCCCGACGATTGGCCGGGGTGGAGGCCCTCCTGCGCTGGGACCACCCCGTCCGGGGCCCGGTCCCGCCGTCCTCCTTCATCCCGGTGGCCGAGGAGTCGGGGTTGATCGTGCCTCTTGGCCAATTCGTGCTCGACGGAGCGTGCCGCCAATTGAGCGACTGGAGAGCGGATGGAGTGGACCTTCGCCTGTCCGTGAACATCTCCGGACGGCAACTGACCCATCCTGATCTCCTGGACCATGTTTCCGGCGCACTGGCCGACAGCGGAGTCCCGCCCGACCGGCTCTGCCTGGACTTGACCGAGAGCGCGTTGATCGCCGATGCATCCCGGGCCCTCCGCGTGCTCGACCAGCTCAAGCACCTCGGCTGTGACCTCTCCGTCGACGATTTCGGCACCGGCTACTCGTCTCTGGCCTATGTCCACCGGTTTCCTATCGACGAACTGAAGATCGATCGATCGTTGGTGAGCGACATCTCCACGGGCGGCGGCACGAGCTCGCTGGTGGCGGCCATCGTCTCCATGGGCAAGGCCCTCGACCTTCGGGTGGTTGCCGAGGGGGCGGAGACACTCGACCAGGTCGCCGCTCTGGAGGTGCTCGGGTGCGAGCTGGTGCAAGGGTTCTACTTCGCCGGGCCGGGGAGGCCACAGATGATCGGAACGGCCATGTGGTCAGAGCCATCGGCATTCGCGGTCCGTTCCGGGAGTCTCGTCCAGCTCAACAGCTGAACCGCGATAGCGGACCCGGCCGCCGTCCGCGGCCCGGGTTGCGGTCAACCGGCCGGGAGTGCTGTTCTTGCGGGGTGCGGGTCCGTCCTGCACCATCTCGATACGAAGCGGAGCCCCGGTGACTGACTCGACCATCATCTACACCCATACCGACGAGGCCCCGGCCCTGGCGACGTACTCCTTCCTTCCCGTGATCCAGGCGTTCGCCGCGGCTGCGGGTATCCGGGTGGAGGCCCGGGACATCTCCCTGGCCGGGCGCATCATCGCCTCGTTCCCGGACCGGCTCGACGGGGACCAGCGCATCGGTGACGCCCTGGCCGAGCTGGGAGGACTGGCCACCATGCCCGAGGCCAACATCATCAAGCTGCCCAACGTCTCGGCCTCGGGCCCGCAGCTCAAGGCGGCGATCGCGGAGCTGCAGCAGCACGGGTATCGGCTGCCCGACTACCCGGACGACCCCAAGAGCGCCGAGGACCGCGACGTCCGTGCCCGGTACGACAAGGTGATGGGCAGCGCGGTGAACCCGGTGCTGCGCCAGGGCAACTCCGATCGGCGGGCGCCCGCGTCGGTCAAGCACTACGCCCGGACCCACCCGCACCGGATGGGCCCGTGGTCGTCGGGCTCGCGGACCAACGTGGCCCACATGGACGCCGACGACTTCCGGTCCACGGAGCGGTCCGCCGTCGTCACCGCCGACGGTTCACTGCGCATCGAGCTGGCCGCCGCCGACAGCACCGTCGTCCTGCGCGAGGCGGTACCCGTGCTGGCCGGCGAGGTGGTGGACGCGTCCGTCATGCGGGTCGCGGCGCTGCGGCAGTTCCTGACGGCCCAGATCGCCCGGGCCAAGGCCGACGGGGTGCTGTTCTCCGTACACCTCAAGGCCACCATGATGAAGATCTCCGACCCGATCATCTTCGGCCACGCAGTCCGGGCGTTCTTCCCGACCACATTCGCCCGGTACGGGGAGACGCTGGGCGCGGCCGGGCTGAGCCCGAGCAACGGGCTCGCCGCCATGTTCACCGGCCTGGCGTCGCTGCCGGGCGGCGCGGACATCAAGGCGGCCTTCGACGCCGAGCTGGCGGAGGGACCGGCCCTGGCCATGGTCGACTCCGACCGCGGCATCACCAACCTGCACGTCCCGAGCGACGTGATCGTCGACGCGTCCATGCCGGCCATGATCCGTGCCTCGGGCCGAATGTGGGGACCCGACGGGAACGAGGCCGATACCCTCGCCGTCATCCCCGACAGCAGCTACGCCGGCGTCTACCAGGTGGTCATCGACGACTGCCGGGCCAACGGCGCGTTCGATCCGACCACCATGGGCTCGGTGCCCAATGTCGGCCTGATGGCGCAGGCGGCCGAGGAGTACGGCAGCCACGACAAGACCTTCGAGATCCCCGCCGACGGCACGGTCCGCGTTGTCGATCTCGACGGGACGGTCGTGCTCGAGCAGCCGGTGGAGGCCGGCGACGTGTTCCGCATGTGCCAGACCAAGGACGTGCCGATCCGCGACTGGGTCAAACTGGCCGTCACCCGTGCCCGGGCCAGCGGTGATCCGGCGGTGTTCTGGCTCGATGAGGACCGTGCCCACGACGCCAATCTGATCACCAAGGTCAGGGCCTACCTGGCTGACCACGACACCGACGGCCTGCAGATCGAGATCATGGCCCCCGAGATGGCGGCCGCATATTCGTTGGAGCGGATCCGGCGCGGCGAGAACACCATCTCGGTGACCGGCAACGTGCTGCGCGACTACCTGACCGATCTGTTCCCGATCTTGGAGCTCGGTACGAGCGCCAAGATGCTCTCCGTCGTCCCGCTGATCAACGGCGGGGGCCTGTTCGAGACGGGCGCCGGCGGCTCCGCCCCCAAGCACGTCCAGCAGCTGCTCGAGGAGAACTACCTCCGCTGGGACAGCTTGGGCGAATTCCTGGCCCTCGCCGTGAGCTTCGAGCACCTGGCGCAGAAGACGGGCAATGGGCGCGCCCAGGTCCTGGCCGACACCCTTGATCGGGCGACCGGGACCTTCCTCGACGAGGACAAGTCGCCTACCAGGCGGGTCGGTGGCATCGACAATCGCGGGAGCCACTTCTACCTGACGCTGTATTGGGCCGACGAACTGGCCCGCCAGTCCGACGACGCGCTGCTGGCCGACGCCTTTGCCGGTCTGGCCAAGACCCTCTCGGAGCAGGAACAGGCCATCGTCGGACAATTGATCGCCGTCCAAGGCGCGCCCGCCGACATCGGGGGCTATTACCAGCCCGATCCCTCCCTGGCCGAAGCCGTCATGCGCCCGTCCACGATCTTCAACGAGGCGCTGGCCGCGCTGGGTTGACCCGGGACGGAGCCCGTGGACGAACCGCGAGGCGAACCGCGAGACAGCCTGAGGTCAGGCCCCCGGGCGGGGGCCGAGGGTGCGGGTGAAGCCGTCGGGGACCGCCAGGTCGTCCCGGCTCAGTTGGTCGACCGAGGAGTGGCCGAGGCCGAGGACAGCGGAGTCGAGTCCGGAGCGCAGGATGTCGAGCACGTTCTCCACGCCCGGCTGGCCGTTGGCAGCCAGTCCCCAGAGGTAGGCGCGCCCGATCATGACGGCCCGGGCCCCCAGCGCCAGGGCCTTGGCCACGTCGCTCCCGCGGCGCACTCCACCGTCGAGCAGGACCTCGACCTGGCCGCCGACCGCGTCGACGATCACCGGAAGGGCCCGGATGGTCCCTGGTGTGCCGTCGAGGTTGTTCCCCCCGTGGTTGGAGACGGAGATGGCCGTCACGCCGGCATCGATCGCCCGCTGGGCGTCGTCCACCCGGGTGACCCCCTTCAGCAGAAAGGGTCCGTCCCACTGCGCCCGCAACCAGGCCACGTCCTCCCAGGTCGGCGGGGGCGTCTGCATCCATCTTCCGTACGCTTCGAAGAACGTGGGAAGCGGCTCTCCCGGACGGCCCAGGTTGGGAACGGTCAGGTCGGGGATCGACCGGGTGCGGGCGAAGTCGAGCAGCCACCGGGGCCGGAGGGCCACCTCGGGTCCGAACTGCAGAGCGGCCCTGACGTCGATCCGATTGGGGATGGTCGGGCTTCCCCAGTCGCGGCCGTGGGAGAACGACCAGTCGAAGGTGGCGATCAGGCCGACGGCCCCGGCGGTCCGGGCCCGCTCGATCCGCTCGATCGTCTCGTCCCTGTCTCCGATCCAGTAGGTCTGGAAGAAGGTCTGCGGATTGACCGCGGCCACCTCTTCGATCGGCTTGCTGGCGAAACAGCTGAGTCCCATGGCCGTTCCCCGGGCCGCAGCCGCCCGGGCCACGGCCACCTCGCCGTCGGGATGGACGGCCTGCACGCCGGTGGGGGAGATCACGACGGGAAAGGAGATGGGCTGGCCCATGACCGTGGTGGTCAGATCCCGCTTGGCCGACAGCCCGGCCGCGCGGGGCGCCACCCCGAGCTCCCCGAAGGCATCGACGTTGTCGTGGACGGTCAGGCCCTTTTCGGAGCCGGCCACCAATGCGGCGTAGACCGACTTGGGAAGGCGCTTCTTCGCCCGCCGCTGCGCCTCGGCCACTGTTTCGAACCACGGGTTCTTCATGCGCATCCCCTCCTTGGCCGTCAATGTAGTGGCCACCGTCAGTCCGGCGCTGGTGGGGCACGGCCCCGAGCCGTCCCTCTGTTCGCCGCGTACGCCGCACCGCCGTACCTGGCGACGCTCAAGGTGTGCCTGGCACCTGCCGATACCGTGGCATGTCGTTGCGCACCGAGATCAGAGGAGTGGAGCCTGACAACCCGGTCGCGATGCGGGCCGCAATCGAGCACCTGTGCGAGCAGGGAGTGGTCGAGGCCTTCGTGCAGCCGGTGGTGCGACCGGCGGACCAGGTGGTCGTGGGCTACGAGGCATTGGCCCGCATGCCCATCGAGCCGCTCCATGCGCCGGACTGGTGGCTTGCCCGGGCCGACGAGATCGGAATGCGCAGCCAGCTCGAGGTGGCCTGCCTCACTGCCGCCACCGAACTGGGCCCCACCCCCGAGGGCCGGCTGCTGTTCGTCAACCTGAGCCCGTCGCTCCTGGCCCACCCCGACGCCCTCCGGCTGCTGGATCGCCTGCCGGACCGTCTGGTGATCGAGCTGACCGAGCAGGAGGCCGTCGAGGACTACGACACGCTGCGACGCGACCTGATGCCCTGGCTGTCGCGGGGCGTGCGCATCGCCATCGACGACACCGGCGCCGGCTACTCGAGCCTCCGCCATGTCATCGAATTGACGCCTGACTTCTTGAAGCTCGACCGTGAGCTGGTCCGGGACCTCGATCGCGACCGGAACCGTCGGGCCCTGGTGAGCGCCGTGGTCGCCTTCGCCGCCGAGGTGGGTACCAGCGTCATCGCCGAGGGCGTCGAGTCGGCCGACGAGTTGGACGTGCTGCGCGACGCCGAGGTCGACCTGGTCCAGGGGTACCTGCTGGCCCGGCCGGGTCCGGCGTGGCCGGTGGTGGTCGACCCCGCCGAGGCCAAGTCGAACGTGGTGTACCTCACCGGGATCACCCCCACCCCGCCGGAAGCCCGCTTGATGGAGGCGCTCGAACGGGCCGCCGACTCCCGCCAGGCCTGCTCGGTGGTCGTCGAGCACCTCTTCCGGCAGGGCCAACTGATGCCCAGCGCCTATCTCGAGCGCCACGGCGAGCTGCGCTGCACCGCCCAGCGAGGGTTGTGGCAGATCCTCGACGGCATGTCCGGCAGCGCGGGCATCACCGGGCGGACCTGGAAGTACGGCCAGCCGATCGTGGTCCCCGACGTGTCCTCCAACCCGGACTATCTGGAAGCGATCCCCGGAGTCGTGTCGGAGATCTGTGTCCCCATCATCGCCAACGGCGTGACCATCGGGGCCCTCAACGTCGAATCGCTCATCCCGTTGCCCGCCGGCATGCTCCGCCAGCTCGAGACGATCGCCTCGCTACTGGCCGACCGGCTCCAGGTGATCGGCGACCACCTCGAAGAGTCGTCGTGGGACCGGGCCGTACAGGCCTCCGTCGCCATCTCGGGGGTGACCGACACCCGGGCGATGCCCGTGCGCCTGATCCGGGCCATGCGCGACGCCTCCCGGATGGACTCGGGCGCCCTGATCGTCGAAGGTGACCAGGGCCCGTCCTTAGTGGCGGCGGTCGGGCCGCTCGAGGGTGGCCTCTTCTCGTTGACCCCGGCCGAGCTCTGCTCGCTCTCCGCCCTGGTCAACGACATCCGCTCCTGCTACACGGGGGGTGACGCCCTCGGCCGCGGCTTCGTGGGCACGGCATCGTTGCGGGACGGCGGGGCTCGGGTCGTGGTCGTGCTGCCGCTGTGGGCCCAGCGCACCCGGTTGGGGAGCATCGTCCTGGCCCACTCCCGACCGCTCCAGCTGAACGGCGAGGAGATCCGCCCCCTCGAGACGCTGGCCGACCACATGGCCTCGGCCCTGGCCTCCGGCACGAAGGTGGCATTGCCGCTCCCTCGCTGAGCGTCCCCGGGTCTTGGACGGTACCATCGGCGGCACTAGTCGACGTCGATGTCCGACGCCCGGTCACCCGGAGGAGCGCAATGACGGACGCCGAGGAGTTCTGCGGCCATCTCGGGCAAGTGGTCGAGGTGACGCCCCTGTCGGAGGGATGCATCGCCTGCCTGCGGGACGGCGGGCACTGGGTCCACCTGCGGTTGTGCATGATCTGCGGGAACGTGGGGTGCTGCGACGACTCGCCCGGCCAGCATGCCACCGCCCACTTCGACGAGACCGGGCACCCACTGGTGCAGTCCTTCGAGCCGGGCGAGCGGTGGTGGTGGTGCTACGTGGACGAGTTCGCCTTCGAAGTCGACGGTGCACCCAACTTCGAGCACTCCTGACGGGACCCACCTCTAGGCGGTGCCGGCACCGCCGGAGCCGTCGCTAGGGTCGGGACCAGCCATGGCCCTCCTCGATCCTGCCACCCCCTCCGCTCCCAGCCGCCGCATGCGTCCGGCCACCGCCTGTGCCGGCGCCCTCGCTCTCCTCGTGTCGGGCTGTTCGGCGTTCGCCACGCCGCAGCCACCGTCCGTGCCCGGACCCTCGCTGGCCCCGAGCGGAGCGGTGGGCTATGTGGTCTGCCCCACCTCGGTGACCCCCGTCGAGCTGAGCACGGCCACGGCCGAGGCCAGCATCGCCCTGCCCATCTCGGGCACACCGGTGCTCGGCAATTTCGCCATCGCCGCGTCACCCGACGGCCGGTTCGCCTACGTGGTGACCGCCGACGGTGCCGTGTCGGGGGATCCGGGGCCGTCGACCGCGGTGGTAACGGCGCCGAGCTCGTCATCGGTCCCCGGCGCCACCACCACGACGAGCATCCGGCCGGCGATCGGCGGTGTGCGCAATGTGGTGGTGCCCATCGACCTGGCGACCCAGCAGGCCGAACGTCCGATCTCGATCCCTGGCGACGGCGCCACCCACGGCATCGTGGTGCTGCCCGGCGGGCGTACCGTTCTGGCCGCGAGCGGCACCACCATCGTCCCTGTCGACACGGTCACTCGCCGGGTGAGCACGCCGATCGACCTCGGGCCCGGCCACACCATATTCGGGCTGGCCCTGGACCCGGCCACCACGGTGCTCTACGCGTTGGTCCCGGGCGGGGTCGTGCCTGTGGACACCGCCAACCTGCGCCCCAGGGCCGAGATACCGACCGGCCTCTCGGTCTCTTCGGTCGACTCACCCCATGGGCTGGTGGTGACCGGCGACGGGACCCGGGTCTACGTGGTCGGCCAGGGCGGTACCGACTTCGGCGGCCGGGTCCTGCCGATCGTCACGGCAACCGGCACCACCCTGGCACCCACCGGCTTCGACCGTTTCGGCATCGCCGATCCCGCCGCCGTGGCGGTGGCCGCAGACGGTGGGTCGCTTCTGGTGGCCGACGCCGCCAACAATTGGGTGAACCCGGTCACCGTCGCCACCTTCGCCACACCGGCTGCCCCGGTACCGCTCCCCGAAAGCGGCAGTGGGTCAGCGGTCTCGGGGACCCAGCACCCGTCGGACATCGTGGTCGGCCCGGGCGATACCGGGGCGTTCGTGGTCGACGGGTTCGATGCCGTCATTCCCTACTCGCCCACGACCCAGGTCTTCGGGCCGCCCATCGGGGTGTGCTCGGGAGCATCGTCGATGGCGGTGGCGCCGGCGCCGTGACGGCGCCGTGATGCCGTCGTGACGGCGCCCCCGGCGGTCAGGGCGCCGGCTTGGGGCGTTCGGGACCACAACCGGCCGCTCGCACCGCATCCGCAGCCTCACCCCACCGGTAGTCGGCCGGCGCCAGCCCGGCCCCGGCAAGCAGCTGGTCGAGGGAGAGGGGAACAGCGGCGGCCAACCTCCAGGCCATCGTGATGGTCTTCGGGCAGGCCTGGATCCCCCAGTAGAGGACGCCGCGGTAGCTCATGACCGTGATGTTGCCTCCCATCCGGTCCAACACCGGTCCGAGGGGAACGCAGGCGGTGAACTCGGCGCCGCCCAGGTAGAGAGGGAAGTCGGGACCGGGGATGAGGGTGACGACCAGGTTGGCGGCGGGCCGGCGACGGTCAGTTCGTTGCATTCCCGAATACGCCCGGGCGGCGTTGGCCAGGACGGTGGGGGCGGCGTGCCCGGCCCACGCGGCCAGGGTGTCGGCGGCCGGGGCCACATAGTCCTCCTCGTCTCCTCTGGTCCCCTCGTGGATGGCCATCAGGCGGTCGATCGGGTTGTCGAGGTTGGCGGGTAGCTCCACCAACATCGCCGAGACCGGATCGGTTCCCGGCCGGCCCCCGGCCCGGGCGTCGGCCGCGACGGGCACCACCGCCACCAGTGGCCGGTCGGGGAGCTCGTTGCCGTCCACCAGGTACGACAGCAACGCCCCCGTGCACACGGCCAGTACCACGTCGTCGATCGTGGTCCCGGTGGCCTCCTCGAGGCGCTCGACGTCCCCGAGGCGATGGCGGACAAGGCCACGGTCCGTCGCCGGCCGAGCGGCCCGTTGAACGAGGTAGGGGGTGCCGCACGGGGGAGGCCCCTGTCGGGCCGGTCCTTCCCGTCCCCCCAGTCCCGGCGCACCCGGCCACCGCCGAGCACCTTCTGGCCGGTGCGCACCAGGGCGGCGGTCATCGCCAGGGGTCGGAGCGGCCGGTCCACCAGGGCCTGACTCACCAGCTCGAGGCTGGAGGGGACTCGATCGTCGAGGTCCGGCCGGTCCCGCCGGTCCGGCTGGTCCCGCGGTGCCTTGGCCGCGGGGTCGGGCTCGAGGTCGAACAGGGTCGAGAGCAGGGCCGCACCCGAGACACCGTCCACCGTCGAATGGTGCATTTTGGCGATGATGCCGATCCGTCCGTCCGCCAGTCCTTCGACCACCCACATCTCCCACAAGGGCCGGGTCCGGTCGAGCTGGCGGCCGGTGATGTCCCCGGCCAGGTCGGTCAGCTGGCGCAGTCCCCCCGGGTCGGGCACGGTGGTCACCCGTACGTGGCGACCGATGTCGAAGTCGGGATCGTCGACCCAGACCGGGTGGCCGAGGCGGAACGGCTTCGACCAGCCGTCGTCGGAATGCCGGCGCGTCCGGGATGCGGTCACCGATGGAGCGCTGGATCCGCCGAAACGAGTAGCCCCCTGGGACCGTCGACGGATCGAAGATCATGGTCAGGGCTACGTGCATGTGGTGGGTGGGGGTCTCCCGGGCCAGGAAGTTGGCGTCGAGGCCGCTCAATCGTTCCATGCGTGCTCCCTTCATGCCGCCCTATCGAGCGTCCCCGATCCCTCCGACGGCCCCCGGCCAGCGTTGGCGCCACTGCACCGGGCTCACCGTGTTGGATGGAGGGGTGGCCTGGGTGTTCCTTGCAATCAGCTTGGTCTTCGCGTTGCTCGTGGTCAACGCCTTCTTCCCGGTGAAGCGGGAGCCGTTCACCGTCGCCAGCTTCACCTTGGGATGGATCCCCGGGGAGCTGCCGCTCCATGTGTCCGCGTTGCTGGCGGGGGGCACGGTGGTCTTCGCCCTCGACGGGGTGCTCCGGGCCTGGCCGGGCCGGGTCGCCCTGGCTGCCGCTGTCCTTTCCTGGCTGGGCCTGGTCCGCCTGGCGGCCATTGCCCACGGTGCCGGCGCGCTGGTGGACCAGGCGCTGGCCGGGGCCACCGGCGGACCGGTCGACGTCGAGGGTTGGGACCCTGCTCCGGCATGGAACCGTTGGTGGCGCCTGGTGATCGCGGTCCCGTTCCGGCTCCGGGGGATCCGCCGGGCGCGCAACATCGACTACTGGGGAGACGGCAACTACCGGCACAAGCTGGACATCCTCACCCGGCGTTCCACTGTTCCCGATCATGCCCCGGTATTCGTCTCCATTCACGGCGGGGCCTGGATGGTGGGAGACAAACGCCACCAGGGCATCCCGATGATGCACGAGCTGGTGCAGCGCGGCTGGGTCTGTGTGGCCATCAACTACCGCCTGAGCCCCAGGGCGACCTGGCCGGCCCACATCGTGGACTGCAAGCGGGCCGTGGCCTGGGTGCACGAGCACATTGCCGAGTACGGGGGTGACCCTGGTTTCGTCGCTGTCTCCGGCGGCTCGGCCGGTGGCCACCTCTCGTCGCTCCTGGCACTGACTCCGAACGCGCCCGAATGGCAACCCGGGTTCGAGGACCTGGACACCCGGGTCGATGCCTGCGTGCCCTTCTACGGCGTCTACGACACGACGGTGGCGCCGGACCGGTCCGGCGCGTTCGGCCCCGGGCTGGCCGACCTGCTCGAAAAATGGGTGATGAAGACCGCCGTGGCCGACGACCCGGGGCGCTTCGAGCAGGCCTCTCCCGACCACCGGGTCACCGCCGACGCACCGCCCATGTTCGTCCTGCATGGCGCCAACGACACCATGGTGCCGGTGTCGGTGGCGCGCTACTTCGTCGACCAGCTGCGCCACACCTCGAACGCGCCGGTGGTCTCGGTCGAGATGCCCCGTGCCCAGCACGCGTTCGACGTGCTGGCCTCCATCCGGTGCCGGCACGCCACCATGGGCGCGGTGCGCTTCCTCGAGGCCATGCGGATCCGGGCCCGCGCGCCGAGCGAGGGCGCCGGCCCTCACGAGCAGCGGTGACGGTAGAGTCAGTGGCTGTCGGACCGGGTGGCGAAGCGGCCCGGATCGGGTACGGCCATCGGGTTTGAAGGGCCAGCGTCTGGAGGGACAGGGTCTGAAGGGGAGTGGTGGGTTCGGGTTCGCACCGGTGGCGCCGGGTCGCCGTCGGAGCGCTGGCATTGGTGGCGACCACCGCGGCTGCCTGTAGCTCAGTCCAGTCGTCGCCCGTCTCGACGGGGGGTGCCCGTGCCGTCAGCACCGGGATCCCCTCCGCCGCCTTCAGCGACCACACCGGCATCACGTCGAGCTCGGTCCGTATCGGCACTGTCTCCACGCTGTCGGCCGATGGGGTGTTCGAGGGCGCGCTGGTGGGCACCCAGGCCTACGCCGACTACCTGAACTCGACCGGCGGGGGCAACGGGCGCACGATCATCGTCGATGCCGGTGACGACGGGTCCAGCGGGGCCGGCAACCTCCGGGCCACCCAGAACGCCATCGCCCAGGATTTTGCCCTGGTGGGCGGCTATTCCCTTCAGGGGAGCCTCGGCGGGACCCTGCTCGCCACCCAGCCGGGCATGCCCGACGTGGCGGTGGTGCCCGACGCCACGACCAACAGGCTGCCCAACGTCTACAGCCCGGTACCGCTCGGCGGGTGGGAGACGGGTCCGCTCCTCTACTTCGGGAAGAAGTACCCGGCGGAGATCACCGCGGCCGGCACCCTGACCGTCGACACCCCTTCGGTCCTGGCCGTATGGGCCGGCGAGCGCCGGGTGATGGCAAAGGAGGGGTACCGGGTCGTCTACCACGCGGTACTCCCGGTGGCCCAGACCGACCTCACCCCGGCGGTCGTCGCCATGGAGCACGCCGGGGTCAGGATCCTCTTCGCCGACCAGCTCCCGACGGCCGATGTCTCCGCCCTCCTGTCGGGCCTGCAACAGCAGGACTTCCATCCCCAGGTGGCCTGGGTGGGACCGGCTATTCCCCCGCCCTGGTCGCCGGCTCGGGGGCGCCGGCCGCCGATGGGGCCCTGGTCGATCAGGACACCTCGCTCTACCTGGGCCAGGATGCCGCGCTCCTGCCGGCGGTGCAACGGTTCGACCGGTGGGTCGCCGTGGCCGCTCCCGGCTTCCGGCCCGACCTGTTCACCCTCTACGGATGGCTCTGCGCCGAGCTCTTCTCGGACGCCCTGAGGAACGCCGGCGGTGATCCCAGCCGGGGTTCGCTGCTTGCGGCCCTGTCGCGGACCACCCGCTTCAGCGGGGACGGCATCGAGGCGCCCACCGACCCGGCGGCCCGGACCGCGGGCAGCTGCTACCTGATCGGGCGGGTCAGCGGCGGGGACTACCGCCGCCTCGACGATCCGCCGGTGACCGGCGGCACCCACGGGTACCGGTGCGACGGTGCGTACGTGCCGGCGTCAGCAGCCTGAGCAGCCGGAAAGGATCGTCGCGGCCGGACGGGACCAGGTCACTCCTCGTCGGCCAGCTCGACCACGACGGCGGCCTCGGCGGCCTCGGCGGTGACCAGGGACACCACGCCGCCAGCGTCGCGAAGATCCTGCTCGGCGGCGAGCAGCGCGGCGATCCGGTCCGCCGTGTCAGCCACCGTCAGGACCGATACGGGAGAGCGCATCGACCGCTTGGCGATGGTCTTGGCCCGGCGCACGTGGCCCAGCACCCCGGCGGCGACCCCGAGGACCGACACCGGGCCGGGTGCCCGGTCGAGGGCGGGGCCGAGCTCGGCCGCGGACGGCCAGGGGGCGGTGTGCACGGAGCCGGACCGCCACCACGACCAGACTTCCTCGGTCACGAACGGGAGCACCGGGGCCAGCAGCCGCAACATGGCCGACAGGGCCAGGGCCAGGGCAGCCTGGGCTGAGGCCGGCCCTCCCTCGGCGGCGTCGCCGTAGGCCCGGGTCTTGACCAGTTCGAGGTAGTCGTCGCAGAACGACCAGAAGAACGCCTCGGTGCGCTCGAGGGCCCGGGCGTAGTCGAACCCCTCGAAGGCGG
>FSZO01000114.1_pt1 | contig 16166 bp, 16 predicted proteins | sample 1638851 | NCBI WGS metagenome assembly FSZO01 (sample SAMEA3914813, study PRJEB12502) | metagenome | biome: forest; material: soil | place: Canada | collected 2011-07-07 | depth 0.3 m | reverse complement strand
GAGCCGGCGGTGGGAATCGAACCCACGACCTGACGATTACAAGTCGTCTGCGCTACCAACTGCGCCACACCGGCCCGGTGCCGGGGCCAGCCCGGTTCCGCTCCCATCCTACGGGCGTTCCCGGTCCGGTTCCCGCCTGGTCACAGGGGCCGGCTATCACCGGTCGGCGACGCGAGAGGGTACCCGAAGTGAAACGCTTGCTTCTCCCCGTCCCGGTTGGCAGGCTGGCATGCAGTGGCCGACCCTTCAGCAACCAATGGACAGCCGTCGGGCCGGGCTGGTGGACCAGGTGGCCGGTTCCCGTTCGTCCGAGCCGCGCTGGTGCTTGCCTCCTTTGTGGTGGCCACCGTTCTCCTCCTCGGTGCGGTACACCCGACGACGGTTACCGCCGTGTCGGGTGCCACCGTGGGCACCACGACCACGACCACGGGCGCGACCCGGTCCACGGGGGCGACCACCACCTCCACCACCAAACCGGCCCACCCGGCTTCTACCACCACCACGGTGGCGCCCAGCAGGGTTCCTGTGCTGGTGGCCAATGCGTCAGGGGTGACCGGTGCCGCCGCCGCCGTGTCCAACCAGCTCCAACCCGGAGGGTGGAACTTGCTCCCGCCGGTCAACGCCACCGCCCGGGTGACCACTTCGCACGTCTACTACGTGGCCGGGTTCAACGCCCAGGCCGATGCCATCGCCGGACAGTTGCACCTCGCCCTCACGACGGTCAGCCCCTCGACCACGGCCGATCCGATCAGCACCATCGGAACCGCCGAAGTGCTGGTGGTGGTCGGTCCGGACCTGGCCGCCAAGGCGGTACCCGCCGCGGCGACGACCACGACGGTCAACTGACCGATCATCGTGTGCCCGGGGGCCGAGCCCGGCAGCTCCCCCCGGCCGACGTGCGTGGCGCCCTCGGCCCCCTGCTCCTGCGACCAGAGCGCACGGTGGTCCTCACCGATTTCGATGGGACGTTGTCCCCGATCGTCGTCCGGCCCGAACTCGCTCGACCCCTGGAAGGCACCGGAAGACTCCTGGCCGGTCTGGCTCGGCGGTTCGCGGTGGTGGCAGTCGTGTCCGGCCGACCGGTGTCGTTCCTGATGGAGCATCTGGCCTCCCCGGGGCCCGCCGGAACTCCGGCGTCGACCGGCGTCCCCCGCTTCGTCGGGCTCTACGGCCTCGAATGGGCCGACGGTGACGGCGGCATCACCGTGGAGCCGACCGCGTTGGCATGGCGCCCGGTGCTCGCCGAGGTGCTGGCCCGACTGGAGAAGGCCGCTCCGAGCGGCGTCCTGGTCGAGCCCAAGGGCCTGGCGGTCACCGTCCACTGGCGGACCGCCCCGGCCTTCGAACCGTGGGCCGTTGCCGCGGTGGCGGAGGAGGCGGCCCGCACCGGGCTCGAGTCCCACCCGGGCCGCCGCTCCGTCGAGCTGCGCCCACCCCTGGCGATCGACAAGGGATCGGTCACCCGCTCGTTGGTGGATGGATGCGCTGGCGCGCTCTACCTGGGTGACGACCTCGGCGACCTGCCCGCCTTCGCCGCCCTGGACGCTGCGGCCGAGGAGACGGGACTGGCCGCGGTCAAGGTGGCCGTGGCCGACGAGGAGAGTGCCCCCGAGGTGTTGGCGGCCGCTGACCTTGTCCTCGACGGCCCCGAGTCCGTCCTGGACCTGTTCGAGTGGCTGGCAGAGCCGAGGACCTGAGCACACCGACATCGGCCTTCGCCGTCGGTCAGCAGGCAGCGCGTCCCTGGTCGCCGAGCCAGTCGGCCGGGCGCCGGGCCAGCACCAACGAGCGCAGGGCCGCGGCCCGAGCCGTCCGCTCGTCAACGCCCATGTCCAGTGCCCGCGCCAGCACGGCCGCCGTGCCCGAGACGTCGAACGGGTTGACCTCCAGCGCCGCCCCCTTCAGTTCCTCGAAGGCGCCCGCCTCTCGCGACAGGGCCAGCACGCCATTGCGGGTGTTGAGGACGGGTCCCTCCTTGGCTACCAGGTTCAGCCCGTCGCGCACCGGGTTGACCAACAAGACGTCGGACCGGCTGAGGGCGGCGAGCGAGCGGTGGTAGTCGTCCTCGATCTCCAGAACGATCGGGTTCCAACCGATGGTGCCCCATCGCTCGTTGATGCGGTCCACGGTGGACTGCACCTCGTTCTGGTAGGCGAGGTATTCGGGCAGACCCTGGCGGGTCGGGTAGGCCAAGGCGACAAAGACCAACCGCTCCCTCCGGCCGGGGTCGTTCTCGAGCAGCTCCTCGAAGGCCCAGAACCCTCGGAGCAGGTTCTTGGACAGTTCCATTCTGTCCACGCGTACGATGACCTGCCGGTCCTCGGCCCCGATCCGCTCCTCGATATCGGCCAGGGCTGCGGCCACGGACGGTTTCGACATCTCGACCCGGAGTGCATCGGGGTCGGTGGTCAGAGCCGAGGCGAACGTCGGGGCGGCTCGGTGGCCGCGGCCGCTCGCCCCCAACTCGGCTTGCCCGGCCCGGTACGCGGCCGCCCACCGCTCGGTGTGGAACCCGCAGATGCCGAAGCCGGACATCCCCTCGAGCAGCTCCGTGGTCACCGCGGTGGGGAGCATGCGCAACACGGACGGGTCGGCGAAGGGCGTGTGGGTGAAGTGGGCAGTGCGCAGGTCAGGGCGCAGACGGGCCAGCTCGGAGCCCAGGAGGGCGAGGTGGTAGTCCTGGACGAGGACGCGGCCACCTTCGGGGGCTACCTTGGCCACCCGCTCGGCGAAGAGCTGGTTGAACTGGCGATACGCATCCCAGGCTTCGGTCCAGTGCCGGTCGGCCCGGGGTCGGCGGGCCGCGTCGAACAGGTGGTGGTGGCAGAACCACAGCATGGCGTTGGAGACCACGTTGTAGGCCATGTTGTACACGTCGGCCTCCGGCTCGACGAGCTCCAACCGGAGGCCGTCTTCGGACATCTGGCCGGAGGACGACGCGGCCCGGTCAGCCTCGCCCATGGCGCAGGCCACCCAGGTCGCCCCCGTGCCCGTCAGGATCGGGTGCAGGGAGCCAGCCAGGCCGCCACCCACCTCGCCCGCCACCGGTTGGCCGTCCTCGAACCGGAAGGCGAGGGGCCCACGGTTGGACACGACCACCGTGTCGGCCAGTGAACCGTCCCCCTCCGCCAGGGTGTCGTCGGCTGCCATACGAGGACGCTACCCGTTGGCACCAGATCTGGGATCGGGAAGCATCCCTTGACAAGGTAGTGAGTAAGCACTCACAATGGAGGGTGATGGTTCCGAGCCGACAGACCGCCGACGAGCGCCGGACCGAGGTTCTGGCTGCAGCCGTCTCCGAGTTCGCCCGTTGCGGCTATGCGGGGACGTCCACCGAGTCCATCGCCGCCCGAGCCGGCATTTCCCAGCCGTACCTGTTCCGGCTCTTCGGCACCAAAAAGGACCTGTTCGTGGCCACCTTCGACCTGGTCGCCGACCGGATCATCAACGAGATGACCGCGGCCAGCAAGGGGCTCGAGGGCGAGGAGGCCCAGGCGGCCATGGGCACCGCCTATCTGGCGCTGATGCAGGACCCTGACCTGCTCCAGGTGCAGCTGCACGGCTTTGCCGCCGCCCCGGCCGATCCTGACATCGCCCGCAGCTGCCGACGCACCTTCGAGGTCCTGCAGGAGGTCTTCTTCGAGCGGACCCACGGTTCCGAGGAGGATCTCCAGACGTTCTTCGCCATGGGGATGCTCATCAGCGTGATGGCAGCCATCGATCTCCTGTCGGTTCCGGAGCGCTGGGCGCAAGGCCTGTGCCAGGTCCCGGAAAAAGTCGAAGCCATCCAAACCGCAAGCCGGATCCTCGAGGCGCAGCGCCGTGCCGACAAGATCACCGACCAGGAGGTCCCTCAATGAACCGCATCGTCGTCCCCCCCATCGGTTTGGTCAATGAAGCTAGTGAGTACTCACAACTAAGTCCGCGGGCAACCGCCGGCTCCAGCCCGGGTGACGTCTCCTCCGGGACGTCACCCGGAGCTGGGCAAACCAGCAGCGCCCGCGCTCGAGCAGTCTGGGCGGTGGTGATCACGGGCGCCGCCCTGTTCATGGCGTCCCTCGACAATCTGGTGGTATCGACGGCACTTCCCGTGATCCGCCGGCACCTCCACGCCGGGCTGTCCGGACTCGAGTGGACAGTCAACGCCTACACCCTGACCTTCGCCGTGCTGTTGCTGTCGGCCGCCGCGCTCGGTGAGCGGTACGGTCGACGACGCATCCTGGTCCTGGGCATCGCCACCTTCACGGCCGCGTCCGCCCTGGCCGCCGTGGCCCCGAGCATCGGAATTCTGGTTCTCGCCCGGGCCATCCAGGGTGCCGGTGGGGCAATGATCATGCCGTTGTCGCTGACCCTGTTGAGCGCGGCGGTGCCGCCGGAACGTCGCAACTTCGCGCTGGGGATCTGGGGAGCGATCGGGGGGACCGCCGTCGCCCTGGGTCCACTGGTCGGCGGGGCGGTGACCAGTGGATGGTCCTGGCAGTACATCTTCTGGCTCAACGTGCCGGTGGGGATCGTCCTGATCCCGCTGGCTCGGTGGAAGCTGTCGGAGTCCCGGGGGACCCGGGCACCCCTGGATCTGGGGGGCGTCCTGCTGGTCAGCGGCGGTCTGTTCGGCGTGGTCTACGGCCTGGTCCAGGGCAACAGCCACGGCTGGACGAGCAACCCCGTGGTCGGCTCCTTCGTCCTCGGGGCCGCGGCGCTGCTCGGGTTCGCCGCCTGGGAGCTCCATGTGGCCCATCCCATGCTGGACCTCCGGCTCTTTCGCCATCGCGGGTTTGCGTCGGTGAACGTCACCGCCGCGCTGTTCAGCTTCGGGATGTTCGGCGCAATCTTCTTCCTGGTGCAGTTCCTGCAGGTGGTCCAGGGCCTGTCCCCGCTGGCCGCCGGCATACGCATCCTGCCGTGGACGGCCATGCCCATGCTGCTGGCCCCGGTGGTGGGCACCCTCTCCGAGCGGTGGGGTGGCAAGCCGCTGGTCGTCACCGGACTGGCCCTCCAGGCCACCGGTCTCGGCTGGCTGGCCACCATCACTACGCCGTCCACGCCCTATGGCGACCTGGTGGTGCCCTTCGTGGTGTGCGGCATCGGCATGACCCTGTTCTTCGTGCCGCTGGCGACGTTGGTCCTCGGAGCGGTACCCCGTTCGCTCGAAGGGGTGGCCTCGGGCGCCAACGCCGCCTTCCGTGAGCTGGGCGGGGTTCTCGGCATTGCCGTCCTGGGGGCCGTGTTCAGCTCGCACGGCAGCTACCGGTCGGGCGCTTCGTACGTCAGCGGGATGACCTCGGCCGTCTCGATCGGGGCGGCGGCGGTGGGCATCGGGGCCCTGGCTGCCCTCGTGGTCCCCGGTCGGCGCCGCGCCGCCATCGAGCTCGCAGGTGGGGCCGAGGACGGGCCCGATCCCTCCGGGCGTGTCGAGGCGGTGGTCGGGGATGGTGGCGTCGAAGGTGGCCAAAACGGGCGCCACCGGCGTGTGCTCAGTCCGAGGTGACCAGCGGTGCCCGCTCCAAGGCCGCCCGCAGGATGTTGGTGGCCTGGGGTCGGAGCTCGGACAGCGGTCGGTTCCGGTGGATCCGGATCCCGAGGTCGACCTGGGCCACGGTCGACACGCCGAAACGTGCTGCCACATCGATGAGGAGGGCCAGCTCCACGGCATAGCCGTCGGCCAGCCCACACTTCTCGAGCACTTCGCGAGGGGCAGCCGTCTCTCCGGCGAGCGGCTGCTCGATCGAGGCCAGGTGGGGAAAGAGCACGTCGATGACCGGCTTGGCCATCAACTCGGTCACCCGTCCACCGCCGTCCGGCACTCCGTGCAGCGGCCGCTGGTAATAGCCCTTCACCAGGCAGAGGGCATCATCGGTGAGAAGCGGTCCAAGCAGGCCGGATACGAAATGGGCCCCGAAATTGGTCACATCGGCGTCGACGAAGGCGACCAGGTCTCCTTCGGCAGCCTTCAGGGCAGAGCGCATGGCCTGTCCTTTGCCCCCGCCGGGCGTATCGGCGGACAGGACCCGTGCGCCGGCCTGGGCGGCCACTGCCGCCGTCTGGTCCATGGAGCCGTCGTCGATGACCAGCACCTCGTCGACCAGGGGAACGCCACCATGCAACCCGGTCAGGGCCACGACGATGGTGCGAACGATCTGTCCCACCGTGGTGGCCTCGTTTCGGGCCGGGATGCATACCGATATCCGCCGGAGCCCCTTCGATGCGGCTAACAAGCCGGGGTCGAAGGCGTCGTGACCATACCGGACCGAGCCCTCACCGGACGCCAGCGGGATCGACATGCTGCCATCATCGCTCACCCAGACGGTGATGGGGAACGCCACCCGCCGGCAGCCGAACCTGCCGGCGACCCCCCCACCCCGCATTGACGGCAGCCCTCGACGTCGTCCACAATGGAGACATCATCCAGAGCAGCTGAGGGACCGGGCCCGTTGACGCTGCGGCAACCAGACCGAGATGACGCCCCTTTGCCGGGGCGGAATCCGAACCAGGTGCCAATGCCCGAGCGATGAGGAGACCACCGTGGACTTCGTTTCAGGGCTGCGCTGTCGAGAATGTGGCCGCGGCTATCCGGCAGAGGCGCTCCATGTGTGCGACTACTGCTTTGGCCCGCTCGAGGTGACGTACGACTACGAGCGGGTCGCGTCCTCGATGACCAGAGAGCGGATCGCCGCCGGCCCCCGGTCGATCTGGAGGTATGCGGACCTGTTGCCGGTGGCCGACGCCGCGCCCGTCGACCTCGGAGCGGGATTCACCCCCTTGGTCCGGGCCGACCGCTTGGCGGCCGAGCTCGGGCTCGGCGAGTTGTGGATCAAGGACGACACGGCCAACCCGACCGGCTCGTTCAAGGACCGGGTGGTCTCGGTGGCGCTGACCAAGGCCCGCCAGCTCGGGTTCAAGATCGCGGCCTGCGCATCCACGGGGAACCTGGCCAACTCGGTGGCCGCCCACGCCGCCCGCGCCGGGATGGAGTCGGTGGTGCTCATCCCCAACGATCTGGAAACGGCCAAGGTCACCATGACCTCGGTCTACGGGGGCAAGGTGATCGCCGTCGAGGGTAGCTACGACGATGTCAACCGACTGTGTGCCGAGCTGACCAGCGAGCAGCCGTCCTGGGCATTCGTCAACGTCAATGTCCGGACCTACTACGCCGAGGGCTCGAAGACCCTCGCCTTCGAGGTGGCCGAGCAGCTCGGATGGAAGGCTCCGGACCACGTGGTGGTGCCGATCGGGTCGGGCAGCCAGTTGACCAAGGTGGCAAAGGGGTTCGAAGAGCTCTGGAAGGTAGGGCTGCTCGACGAGGAGCCCTCGGTGCGGATCTCCGGCGCCCAGGCCGAGGGTTGCTCGCCGGTGGCCACCGCCTTCGCCGAAGGAACGGATGCCATCCGCCCGGTCAAGCCGCACACCATCGCCAAGTCGCTGGCCATCGGCAACCCGGCCGACGGCTGGTACGCCCTCGATGCCATCCGCAGCTCAGGCGGGTCGTGCGCCTCGGTGACCGACGACGAGGTCATCGAGGGGATCCGTCTCCTGGCCCGGACCGAAGGGATCTTCGCCGAGACTGCCGGGGGCGTGACCATCGCCACGTTGGCCAAGCTGTCGGCTCAGGGCATCATCCGTTCTGATGAGCGGGTGGTCGCACTGGTGACCGGTCACGGCCTCAAGACTGTGGAAGCCCTGTCGGGAACCGTGCACCCGACCGCTACCATCGCTCCTACGCTCGAAGCCTTCGCCGAAGCCATGGGGAACGAGACTGAACTGACCGGCACGCCGGTCCCGAGGAGCAACTCATGAATGTTACCGTCCGCATCCCCACCCAGCTGCGCACGCTCACCGGTGGCGAGGGCTCGGTCAGCGTGGAGGGAACGACCGTCGGCGGGGTGCTGAAAGCCCTGGACGCCGCACACGCGGGCTTTGCCGACCGGATCTTCGACGAGGCCGGCGGTCTCCGCCGTTTCGTCAACGTGTTCCTGGCCGACGAGGACGTCCGCTTCCTCGACGGCCTGGCCACCCCGGTGGCGGACGGCCAGACGTTGTCCATTGTCCCTGCGGTCGCCGGAGGCTGATCGACTCTCCGGGCGGCAGTCCCCCCGATCAGCCGGTAGCCGGCAGTCCCCCCGATCAGCCGGTAGCCGGCGATGGCCCCCGTACCGCGGCTGCCAAGTCCCTCGGCACGGGGAGGCAGCCGGGGTGCACAATGGCCGCTAGTGCCTCGATCCCGTCCACCAGGCGGGGACCGGGCCGCACGAAGGCGGCGTCGGCATCCACTGCCCATACCGGGATGCCGTCGGGCAGCCGTCCCTCGTCGATCAGCCGCTCCGCCAATCCCTTCGCCCCGTCGAGCCGGTAGCCGCACGGCGCCACCACGATGACATCGGCATGGGCGGCGGCCAGGTCCTCCCAGCGCAAGGGTACCGATCGGGTGCCCGAAGTGCCCAGCACCGAGAGGCCTCCGGCGGAAGCGACCATGTCCGGTACCCAGTGACCCGAGGAGAAGGGCGGATCAGTCCATTCGAGCACGGCCACCGCCGGGCGGCCCAGTCCGGCGACCGCCCTGACCACGGCGTCACGTCGGTGGCGTAGCGAGTCGGTGAGCCGGGCCGCGGCCTCGGTCCGGCCCGTTGCCGCTCCCACCGCGCCGATGGTGGCCAGCACGTCGTCGAGGGTCATCGGGTCCAGGGTGAGCACGGTGGCCTTGCACCCGAGATGGTCGAGGGCAGCGCCCACCTCGCTGACGTCGACAGCACACACCGCGCACAGGTCCTGGGTCACCACCAGATCGGGGTCGAGGTCTCGCAGCGCGCCCTCGTCCAACGCATAGAGGTCCTCGCCGGCAGCGATGCGGGAGCGAACCTCGGTGTCGATCTCGCCGGGGGTGAGGCCGTGGGGAAGCCCTGTGCTCGAGACGATCCGGCGTTGCCGGGCCTCGGGCGGGAAGTCGCACTCGAAGGTGACGCCGAGGACGTCGTCACCCGCTCCGATGGCGAAGAGGATCTCGGTGGCCGACGGCAGGAGTGAGACGATCCGCACGGGCCAACGGTAGCAACGGGGGCCGCCGGTGCCCGATGGGGTCAACCGGACCGTCGGCACGATCTCTCGATCCCGACCGACGACCGTGGTGAGGTCAGCCGGCCAGTCGGGCGCAGAACAGATCGGTGGTGTACGGCATGGCGATCGGCTCGGGAAGGCCGGCGGCGAAGTCGGCCACCTGTCCGAGCAGGTTCTGGCGATCGGCGTCGGGAAGCACCTGGACGTAGCTCCGGGATGCGACCTGGTCCACGAAGGTGTCTCGGTCCAGACTCTGGACGAAGGCGATCTCGGTCCTCTCCACCGGGCCGAACCGGCCACTGGTATCGACCACCGCCCCGAAGTCGGTGCCCACCGGGTAGGGAGCGAAGACGTCCCATTTGGAGATCCGAGCCAGTTCGGCGACCATCGGATCGGACTCGTCCCGTTCGTTCCGGATCAGCGCCAGCCAACCCCCGGGGCGCAGGACCCGCGCCAACTCGGCCAGGGCGCGATCCGGGTCGAACCAATGGAACGCCTGAGCCACCACAGCGGCATCCATGGTGGCGTTGGCGACGGGAACCTGCTCGGCGGTGCCCCCGATCAGGGGAACCCCAGGCACGGTGCGGGCGAACACCGCCCGCATCGCAGCGGACGGTTCGACACCCACGCATCGTGCTCCCAGGGCGTGGAGCTGGCGGGTGAGCTTGCCCGTGCCGGCGGCGACATCGAGGACCCTGCTCCCCGCACCGATGCCGGTGGTGGCGGCCAGGTGGGCCACGGCCGGTCCGGGTAACCGGGTCGGGCCCGCTCGTAGGTGTCGGAGCCGGTCTTGAAACCGTCCCGTCCGAGATCGGCCCTCCGGTCCGACGGGTCGTCCCCCACGTGCACCATGGGGAAAATCTATCGACCAGGGGACGGGTCATCGGTTAGCGTCGCCTGGTGATCGACGTCGGCCAGGGTCAGAACGATCCGCCGGCCCCGCCTCGCCCCCCGATACCAGACGGCCGAGCGGACCGCAGGGGACGAAGGCGGCACCGCTGGATCGGCTCGGCCCTCCACGCCGCGTGGAACTGGGCCGCCCGACACGGTGCCACCGGCCCGGGCGACGCGCTGGCTGCACGGTTCGGGTCCTTCGGGTCCGGCAGTTGCCTGGCCTTCCCGATCGGGGCGATCTTCGGCGAGCGGTGGATCCACATCGGGCAGGACACCCTCGTGGGACCGTACGTAAGCATCTCCGCGGGCATGGTGCCCGGACAGCAGATGGTCACCGATCCGGTGGTCCGCATCGGCAACCGTTGCATGATCGGACGGGGCAGCCACATCGTCGGCCACTTCAACGTGGACATCGGGGACGATGTGCACACCGGCCCGTACGTCTACGTCACCGACCAGAACCACGGATATGAGGACCCCGACGAGGTGGTGCATTCGCAGTGGCCGAGCGACACCCCGGTCCGTATCGGGACCGGTACCTGGATCGGGACCGGCGTGATCATCTTGCCGGGCACCACGCTGGGCAGGAACGTGGTGGTCGGTGCGGGATCCGTGGTGCGCGGCACCTTCCCCGACCGCTCGGTCATCGCCGGTGTGCCCGCCCGCCTGGTGCGCCGTTACATCCCGGGTTCGGGGTGGAGGAGGGAAGACCGGGGCGCCGCGTCGGGAACCGGGGGCCCGCCGGGCGAGGACCCGGTCGCAGGGCCGCCGCCGACCGACCCGACGCCGGCGGTCGAGGGCATGACGGAGCGGCCCAGCCGGTAACGGTGCACCATCTCGGTCGCCGTCTCTCGACCTTGGGCGATGAGGGTGTCGGTGGTGGAGAAGTCGTCGAAGTCGCGGGTGCCGCCCTCGGCACCGTTGCACACGATGACCTGCACGCCCGCGGGCAGGTGGGCCATCTCCCGGACGAACCGGGCGTGGATGGAGATGAACAGCGCGTTGAGCATGGCCTCGACCGGCCGTCTCGGCGATGTCGGCTTCACCTCCGCCGGCGTGCAGAGGAGGACCACGATGCGGGTGGCCCCGGCGTCGATGGCGCGATTGAGGGGCACGTTGTTGACGACGCCGCCGTCGATGAACCGGTCCCCGTCTATCTCGACCGGGGGGAAGATGGCCGGGATGGCCGCCGAGGCCAGCACCGCGTCGACGGCCGGCCCCTCGGTGAACCAATGCTCCTGTCCGTCGGCCAGCGAGGTGGCCACCACTTCGACGGGGACGACCGCGTCCTCGAGCCGCTCGAAGTCGATCCCCTGTTCGATGATCGTCCGCAGCCCGGAGTTGGGGTATACCGAGTCGCGGTGCTGCAGGTAGAGCCAGGGCCCATGGAGGCGTCCCTGGGGATAGACCGACTCACGGGTGAGCCTTTGCCAGATCCTGGTCATCCGCTCCACGCCGCTTCGGGTCGGATCGCCGGCGAAGGCCACGCCGTTGACCGCGCCGACCGAAGACCCGTAGATCCGGTCCGGGACGAAGCCGTGTTCGGCCAGCACCTGGAGCATGCCGATCTGCACCGCACCCCGAACCCCCCCGCCGGCCAGCACCAGGGCGGTGACCGGCCCCGGGTCCAGTCCGGATGCGCCGCCGGCCTCCTGGCCGGAGAGCCACGTCGCCCGGGAGGCCGCGGCGCGTTGCAGGGTGAACCGGATCACCAGCACGATCAGGACCACCGTGACCACGACGAACAGGGTGAAGACGACGGCAAACGTGGTGTCGGAGGCAACGGTCGTCATTCCAGGAGAGGCTACCGGTGCGCGCCGCGCCGAGGTCTCCGGGCCGGAGTGTGACACCCCGGGGGCACACTTCCGTCATGGTCGTGATGGAAGTGGATCGCATGCCGGAGGCTCCGGTAGCCAACCTGAACAGCGCCTCCCCCGTCGGTGGGCCGGCCGTGGCCGGAGATCGTCCGGCGCGGTCACGGCCGCTGCACCCGGGCGGCAGCTACTGGCAGCCACTGGCCGGCACCAACCTGCTCGACCGGCTCCGGGTCACCGGGCGGCGCCGCCCGAGGGTCGACACCGAAATGGTGGGTCGGCTTCGGTCCGGCCTTGAAGATCGGCTGAGCGAGGACCGGGCGGACCCCAGCCTGTCTGCGCCCGTAGTGGTCAGCAAGGACCGGCTCACCGGCATACTGGCCTGTGAGGGCCACCGGGTGGTGGCCGGCCACGCCGACCGCACGCCGACCACGGCCCTGGCCTGCGGCGCCCTGGTCGACACCCTCTTCCGACAGCTGATCACGACGGGCACCATCGGCGATCCGATGGGGGACGGCGTGGCTGCCCTGGCGGTGGACGATCGTCACCAGGCGCTGGTCTCGTGGATCGAGGGGCTGGGCGCCGCCGACCGGGCCGAGCTGCAGTCCGAGGTGAGTCGCCAGGCCGAGGGACTGCAGTGCCGTTGGCCCGCGTTGGACCCCGGCTGGTTGCCCCGGACCCAGCAGGCGATGCGAGTGCCTCTGGTCGACGGCGCCGTCCTGTTGTCGGCCCGGGTCGACCTGGTCGTCGGCCGCCCGGCCGAGGACGAGGCTTCGGTGGCCATCGTCGAAGTGAAGTCCGGAGCCCGTCAGCTCGCGCACCGGGCCGATCTCCACTTCTACGCCTTGGTGGAGACCTTGCGGAGCTCGGCCCCCCCTTTTGTGGTGGCCACCTATTACACGCGGACCGGTGAACTGGACGTCGAGGCGGTGACCGGACCGCTCCTGTTCGCCGCCGCCCACCGGACGGTGACCGGGGCTCGGTTGCTGCGTGAGGAGGCTCGGGGTATGGACGGGCCCCGTCGTCCGCACGCCCTGTGCGTCCGGTGTGCCCCGCAGGACCTGGAACTGGACCCGGTGACGCGTACCGTTCCGACCACGGTCAGGACGGCGGCGTGAGCGGTCTGGGGGCGCCGTCGGCCGTCGAGCGGACCCGGCTCCTCCTCGCCGATCCTTCGGGCGCCGGACCTCGACCTGACGGAGGGGCGACACGTGCACGCCTCGCCGGTTTGCTGGCTCCCGTGATGGAACGGATTCCCGCCGGCGATCCAGCGGTCATCACCGTGGCCACGCTGCGCCGAGCGCTGATGGAACCCGAGCGATTGGTCCGACCCGAAGCACCTTTCCGCTGGAAGCCGGCGTTCGCCCGGCGATCACTGGGTCTGGCCGCGGTGGAGGCATGTGCCGCCGGGCGCTTCCGTGCACCGGCTCAGGCGGTCGGCCCCATCGCCGACGAAGCCGTCTCCGAGTGGCAGCGCACCGGGTGGCGCGCCTTCCACTGGGAACCGTGGCTGGCTGGCCTGGCCCGCGGGGCCCGGGCCGTGGTGCTGGCCGATGCGGTGGGATGGGCCTCGGGGCTGTGGGTGTCGTTGGACTGGACGGCCCTGTCCCCGGACGTGCGCTTCGTCGGCGCCTATGACCAGTGGGCCTGCCCGGGAACGCGCACCATCCGCCTGAAGGCCCGGTCGGAGCTCCGGGTCCCGCTCGCCGCGCCGGTTCCCAGCCCGGTCCGCGGCCCATCGCCCGACCGGCATGCCGCGCTGGTGTCGGTGCGCAGCGGGTGTCCCGCGCCGGGGTGGGCGGACGAGCTCGTCTTCGTGGCCCTGGTGGCCGGGGTGCGCTCTCCTTCCCACCCGGTCCCGGTCCGGGTCATGGGACTCTGGCCCGACGCGGGGATCCACCGGTGCGTGGAGATCGATGCCTTCTCCGTCGACCGGGTCACCGACCGGGTCATCGCCACCGTGGCGGCACTGGCCGAGGCGCGGTTGTCCTGCCGGCCGGCGCCCGGTCATCCGTGATCGGGAGCACCGGTCCTGAGTTCGTATTTCCTACTTACTAGTTTTTAACTAGTAGCGAGGAGGCGGCGAGCGACACTACGATGGCGGGAGTGGGAACCGAGATGTCAACACGGGGGGATTCCGTGGCCCTCGAGCAGGTCTGCGAGGCCGGACTGGTCCGAGCCTTCGGCTTCCTGGGCAAGCGGTGGAACGGCGTCATCCTCGGCACGCTCAGCACCGGTACCACCGGTTTCGCCGAATTGCGCCGGGGGGTGGGGTCCATCACCGATTCGGTGCTGTCGGACCGGCTCACCGAGCTGGCCGAGGGTGGACTGATCGAACGAACGGTGACCGGCACACGCCCCCCCGGGGTGACCTACTCCCTTACCGAGGCCGGTGCCGCCCTGCTCCCGATCCTCGCTCAGCTGACCCGATGGGCCGAACAGAACCTACCCGTGCCGTGAGGCAATCGATCTCATCCCGCTCCGTCCGGACCTGGGCGGAAGGCGAGCTCCGGGCTGGTGGCCGCGTGGGCCACCGCTCTGTCCGGCGCCGAGTAGGGCCGATGTCCGCGACCCGTTCGAGAGCGGGGTAGGGGTCATGCCGCTCATGGGACGGGCAACAGCGATCGGGGTCGGTGGGTGCCTGCCGGCGCGGGTGGTGGAAAACGCGGAGCTCGCCGAGCACCTCGACACCAGCGACGAGTGGATCCGGACCCGAACAGGGATCGCCCGGCGCCACGTCGGAGGGCCGACCTCGGCACTGGCCGTCGGCGCCGGACGCCGGGCGCTCGAGTCATCACGGCTGTCAGCCGACGACATCGACCTGTTGGTCCTGGCCACCACGACCCCCGACCAGCTGGTCCCGCAGACCTCGGCCGCCGTGCAGGACCTGCTCGGTGTGGACTGTCCGGCCTTCGACATCAACGTGGCCTGCACCGGATTCGTCTATGCCACCGCGGTAGCGGCGGGACTGGCCACCGCCTACGAGAGAATCCTGGTCATCGGCGCCGAGCAGTTCACCCGTATCACCGATCCCCACGACCGGGGCACGGCCATCTTGATGGCGGACGGTGCGGGGGCGATCGTTCTCCAACGGTCTGACACCCCCGGTGGTGACATCTGGGCCGATCTCGGGGTGGACGGATCATTGCGGGGCGCCCTGTACGCCGACCATGGGGCCATGATGGTCATGAAGGGCTCCGAAGTGTTCAAGAACGCGGTACGGCTGTGCAGCGAATCGGTGCTCCGGCTGTTGGACGAGTCGGGTACGAAGGTCGACGAGGTGGACCTCCTCGTTCCCCATCAGGCCAACCAGCGCATCATCGACGCCGTGGTGGGCCGGGTCGGCATGGACCGGGCCCGGTGCGTCTCCATCCTGGAGGACACGGGCAATACCTCGGCGGCATCGATCCCGTTGGCCCTCGACGCGGCCGCGGTTGCCGGTCGGCTCCATCCCGGCGACACGGTGCTCATGGCCGGGTTTGGCGCCGGCATGGCTTGGGGGTCGTTGCTCTTCCGCTGGGACAAGCCCGAGACGTAGCGGGCCCGGCACGACGACGGAGCAGGGTCCGGCTCGGTCAGGCGCCGATCTCGGCCATGGCCACCTCGGCCACGTCGGCCATCCCCTCTTGCGCGTCCTCGGCGAAGGAGCGCATCACGGTCGACGGCCCGGCGCCCCGTACCCACGAGAATACGGCACCGAGGAAGCAGATCCCTGCGGCCAGGATGAAGGCGAGGCGCAACCCATTGCCGAACGGACCGGCGATCAGGTTGGGAAAGAAGCTGCGGCCGGTGAGATAGGTGGCGTGCACACCCGGTTGGGACAGCAGGTGTGCACCGAGCAGTTGGTGGACCGGATTGATCCCCAGGAATGCGGCGAACAGGCTCCCGATGGGGGAAAGATGGGAGATGGCCTGGGCCGAGGCGGCGGGGACGCCCTGGCTGGTGAGCCCGGCGTAGAGGGCGTGGGGAAGGGTGGCGGCCAGTCCGAGGGTGATGACGGTGAAGAAGAACCCGATGGAGAGCACGCTGGCCGAGTTCTGGAAGGTATTGAGCATGGCCCCGCCGGCCCCCCGGTGATCAGCCGGGAGACTGTTCATCACCGCGCTGGTGTTGGGCGCAGCGAACAGCCCGATGGAGAGGCCGACCAGCAAGAGGAGCAGGGCGAACAAGGGGTAGGGGAAGTTCATGGGCAGGGCCTGCAGCCCCAGCAGGCTCATGCCGGTGAGGATTAGGCCGGCGGTGGCAAAGGGGCGGGCTCCGTACCGGTCGGCCAACCTGCCGGCCAGCGGGCCCGAGATGAAGAAACCCACGGTCAGCGGGATCATGTAGACGCCGGCCCACAGCGGGGTGCGCTCGAAGCTGTAGCCGTGCAGGGGCAACCAGATCCCCTGGAGCCAGATGATCAAGATG
>FSZO01000070.1_pt1 | contig 18391 bp, 17 predicted proteins | sample 1638851 | NCBI WGS metagenome assembly FSZO01 (sample SAMEA3914813, study PRJEB12502) | metagenome | biome: forest; material: soil | place: Canada | collected 2011-07-07 | depth 0.3 m | reverse complement strand
CTGGTTGTAGTCGTAGCCCTTTCGTCCTTCGATGTAGTCCGTCAACGCCTGAGGCACGGTCGCCCCGCCGGTGCCGTAGCGGGCGACGATGTCGGCGACGTGGTTACCGACCATGCCGCCGAACCACCTGCACTGATCGAGTTGATGGGCCAGGTCGGATCCGACGTACGCGGGAGCGGCCACGCAGATCTTCACCGCGGCCGGGTCCCGCCCGGCTGCTTCCGCCGCCGCGCGGACCACCTGGATGCTCCATTCGACGACGGAGAGGTCGGCCAGCTGCAGGATGAAGCCGTCGCCCACCTCGCCGGCGAGTGCGAGCGCCTTCGGCCCGTAGGCGGCGATGTAGATCTCAAGCTGGCTGTCCCGGTTCCACGGAAAACGTAGCGTGCTGCCGCGATAGTCGGTCGAACGGCCATTCGCCAGCTCGCGGATTGTCTCGACCGCTCCGCGTAGGTCGGCAAGCGTGACAGGTTTCCCGTTGATCACCCGGACCGCGGAGTCACCGCGACCGATGCCGCACACCGTTCGATTGCCGAACATCTCGTTGAGGGTGGCGTGCAGCGAGGCAGTCACCGTCCAGTCGCGAGTTGCGGGATTGGTGACCATCGGGCCGACTCTGATCCGGTGGGTTTGGGAGAGGATCTGGCTGTAGATGACGTACGGCTCCTGCCACAACAGATGGGAGTCGAACGTCCACACATTCGTGAACCCGCCGAGCTCGGCGCGCTTGGCGAGATCGACAACCCTCCAGGACGGGGGGTTGCATTGCAGCACGACACCGAAGTCCACGACGAGCTCATTTCTGGAGAAGGATCAGATGAGGTACTGCGAAAGTCCTCGTTTGAGGAACCTGCCGTGCTCCTTTGCACCCAGGTACCGTCCGTGTTCGATGACCACGGATCCGCGCGACAGGACGGTGTCGACCCCGCCGTCGATCTCGTAGCCCTCCCAGCAGGAATAGTCCATGTTCATGTGGTGGGTGTCGACCGAGATCGTGGTGTGGGCCGCCGGGTCGTACACCACGACGTCGGCATCCGAGCCCGGCGCCAGTACTCCCTTGCGGGGGTAGAGGCCGAACATCCTGGCCGGCGTGGTCGAGCAGAGCTCGACCCAGCGGTTCAGGGAGATCTGGCCGTCGACGACGCCTTGAAAGATCAGGTCCATGCGGTGCTCAACGGTGCCCATCCCATTGGGGATCTTGGCAAAGTTGCCGACGCCGAGCTCTTTTTGCTCCTTCATGCAGAACGGACAGTGATCGGTGCCGACCACCGAGAGGTCGTTTGTGCGCAGATAGCGCCACAGCTCGCTCTGGTGGCCCTCGGCGCGCGGCCGTAGCGGTGTCGAGCAGACCCACTTCGCCCCCTCGAACCCGGGCGCTGCGAGCTGCTCCTCCGCGGACAGGTACAGGTATTGAGGGCAGGTCTCGCCGAAGACGTTGAATCCTTCGTCACGCGCGGCGGACAGGGTGGCGACGGCTTGCTTTGCCGACATGTGCACGATGTACAGCGGGGAGCCGGTGATCCGGGCCAGCATGATCGCCCGGTGGGTGGCCTCTTCCTCCGTTTCCCAGGGGCGGGTAAGGCCGTGGTACTTCGGGTCGGTCTCGCCTCGAGCCAGGGCCTGGGCGACCAGTACATCGATGGCCGTTCCGTTCTCTGCGTGCATCATCATCAGCGAACCGTTGTTGGCGGTTGTCTGCATGGCCCGCACGATCTTTCCGTCGTCGGAGTAGAACACCCCCGGGTAGGCCATAAACAGCTTGAAGCTGGTGATGCCCTCGTCGATCAACTCGTCCATGGCCTTGAGCGATTCGTCGTCGACACCGCCCACGATCTGGTGGAAGCCGTAGTCGATCGAGCAGTTGCCGCTCGCCTTTGCATGCCAGGCGGCCAGGCATTCCTGCACGCGTTCGCCGTGGCGTTGCACCACAAAGTCGATGATCGTCGTCGTGCCGCCCCAGGCCGCCGCCCGGGTCCCGGTCTCGAACGTGTCCGAGGCGGACGTGCCACCGAAGGGCATCTCCATATGGGTGTGTCCGTCCACGCCGCCGGGGATCACGTACTTTCCGGCGGCATCGATCACCCGGTGGGCACGGGTGGCGACGTCGACGCCGAAGGGGTTGGCGCCGGGTTCGAGCAGCGCCACAATTCGTTCGCCGTCGATCAGCAGGTCGGCCGCCGACGAACCAGTGGGGCTGACCACGGTTCCGTTCGTGATGAGGGTGATCATGACCGAGCAGTCTCCTGGGTGATGCGCTATGGACGGATGAGATCCCCGTACGCTTCCGGCCGCCGGTCGCGGTAGAACGCCCAGGTATTGCGCACGTCGGTCAGCAGGTCGAGGTCCAGGTCGCGGATGAGCAGTTCGGGCTGGTAGGGGTCTGCCACCTCGCCGACGAACTGCCCGTCCGGGCCGACGAAGTAGCTCGTGCCGTAGAAGTCGTCGTCGCCGAGCGGCTCGATGCCGACCCGGTTGATCGCGGCCACGAAGTACTGGTTGGCCACGGCGGCGGCGGGTTGCTCGAGCTGCCAAAGGTGTGAGGACAGGCCACGCGAGGTGGCCGACGGGTTGAAGACGATCTGGGCGCCGTTGAGCCCGAGTGCTCGCCAGCCTTCGGGGAAGTGCCGGTCGTAGCAGATGTAGACGCCGATCTTGCCGACGGCGGTGTCGAAGACGGGGAAGCCGCTGTTGCCCGGCCGGAAGTAGAATTTCTCCCAAAAGCCGTGCAGGTTGGGGATGTGGTGCTTGCGGTACTTGCCGAGGATGCTGCCGTCGGCGTCGATCACCACGGCGGTGTTGTACAGGTAGCCGGGTTGTTCGTGCTCGTAGATCGGAACGATCGTGACGATCGAATGTTCGCGGGCCAGCGCCTGGAAACGCTGGATGGTCGGGCCCGGGATGCTCTCGGCCCAGCCGTAATACCCCTGGTCCTGCACCTGCGCAAAGAATGGTCCGGAGAACAGCTCCTGGAAGCAGATGACCTGTGCGCCTGCCGCTGCAGCTTCGCGCAGGTAGTCCTCGTGTGCAGCGATCATCGACTCCTGGTCGCCGGTCCAGCTGGTCTGGACGACGGCTGCCCGTACCACGGCCATGTGCGACCTCCCTCGATCGGTGGACTTCATGGTATTACCAGTAAGGCCGAATGGTCAATCCGGGCCGAGGGGGCCGGTCCTGGCCTCGGCGGGGTCACGGTGCACGTCGGGCCGCGCTTGGAAAACTTCAGGCCGTCCTGGCTGCCAGCGACCGGAACCGAAGGCCGAGGAGCAGCAGATGGGTGGCCAGGCTTGCGCCCACCCCTTCACCGGAAAAGAACCCGAGATCGAGGACCGGCTCCAAGCCCAGGCGTTCCAGCACGGCTGCGTGGGCGTGCTCCCGGCTCAGCTGGCCGGCAACCAGGTGGGTGGCCACCACGGGCTCGATGAGCGCGGCAATCAACGCCGCGATGGAGGTGGCCAGTCCATCCAGGACCACCGGTGCGCCGGCCTCGGTGGCTCCGATGCAGACCCCCGCCAGAATGGCGAATTCGGGACCGCCGAGGCTGGCCAGCACCGTTTCCGGATCCACGGGTGCCGGACCGTGAAGTTGGCCGGACCGGAGGAGCGCCCGGGTGATCACCGCTCTCTTCTGCTCGAGCATCGCCGAGTTGGCGCCGGCACCACGGCCGACAACATCGGCCGCCCCCATGTCGAGTACGGCCGCCGTGAGGGCGGCGGCCACGGTGGTGTTGCCCACCCCAAGTTCACCCAGCACGACGATTCCACGGGTGGCCGCTCTCCGTCCGGCCTCGACTCCGCGGTCGATAAGCTGACCGACTCGAGCAGGTGCCAGTGCATCCTCGTCCCGCAGGTTCCCCGCGCTCGATCCGCCGTCGATGATGTCGACGCCCAATCCGGCACCCCGAGCGGCGACGACGCCCAATGCCCGGCCGGCGCGGGCGGCGTCGAGCACCTCGTCGGTGACCTCCCGGGCGAACGCGCTCACACCGAGTTGGTCGACCGGGTGGCGGCCCGCGGCCAGTACCAGTGTCCCGCCGTCAATGCCGGCACCTCCCAGCGCCACGATTCGATCCATGGACCGGTCGAGCTTGCCGAGCGAACCGAGCGGCGTCAGGAGCTCGTCAGCCCGGTCCCGGGCCGAGACGGTTTCCTGCTGGTCCGGGCTCCGGAGCTTCGAGCGGGGCGGCTTGGGGGCCACCAGAGATTGTCCGGCCCAATGCTCGTGCACGACGACCTCGTCAAGTGCCAGTCGGGTCGACCAGCCCGCTCGCTGGAGGCCCGGCTCGGGCTGCCGCTCATCGGGCCATCCCACGCACAGCCATCCGAGCGGGACCACCTGGTCTGGCAATCCCAGTAGCTCGGAGAGGTCCTCGGGGCGAAAGAGCGTGACCCAACCCACACCGAGGCCCTCGGCTCGGGAGGACAGCCAGAGGTTCTCGATGGCGCATGCACAGGACCAGATATCGGCGTCCTGGAGGGTGCGCTGTCCCAGGATGCCGGCCGCCGGAGCTCTGCGATCGCAGCAGACCACAATCCCAAATGGTGCCTCCCGGATGCCTTCGAGCTGCAGGTCCAACAGATGCCGGCCGGCCTCGGGCGAGAGCACGGCCGCCTGGGCCAGCCGCTCCTGATCGGCGAGCCACGCGGCCCGGGCGCGGGTCGAGTCGTCGGTGACGATGATGAAGCGCCACGGTTGGGAGTGGCCCACGCTCGGGGCGGAGTGGGCCGCTTCCAGGATACGACGGATGATGTCGTCATCGATTGGATTCGGTCTGAACCGGCGGATGTCGCGTCGGGAATGGATGGCCTCGTACAGCCCGCGCCGCGCCTCGGCGGACAGGGCCCAGGCATCGGGTTCGGCGGCTCGCTCGGCCGCGGAGGTGGTATCGCCGATCAGGGGGACCGGCCGTCGCCATCGCCGACCAGGGTCTTGGGTCTGGTCGGCTGCCCATTGCCGTACGGCGGCCAGCAGCCCGTTGGGGTGGACGCCCGCGAAGTGCATCCCGGCCGACCGGGCCGCCTGCTCGTCCGTCGGGAGGTCACCCACGTACAGGGCACGGTCGGGTCGGATCCCTCCCATCCGCTCCAGGGCGACGTGCAGCGTCCGAGGGTCAGGCTTGGCCGCACCCACGTCGGCCGAGGTCACGACCACCTCGAGCAGGTCGCAGACCCCCACGGTCGCCAGCAGGGAGCGAACGTCCCGCTCTGACATGACCGCGGTGTTCGTGGCCGCCGCCAGGCGCACGGATCGGGCCAGGACGGCCAGGTCATGAGCCACCTCGGGCAGGAGCGTGACCCGCAGGTCCGTGGTGGGTGTGCCGGGCGGGGCCTCGGCCACCAGAGTGCCACCGATGTCCACGATCACCGCGTCCAGGTACGCAGTCAGGGATCGGTCCTCGCTCATCGGGGTCGCCGCCCGTCCGGACCGGCACGGCCCACCGGGAGCTCGAAGTTGTCGGTAGGTCCGGAGCGTCTCACGTCAGCCCGATGGCCAGGCGGGGCAGCCGGGGCAGCCGGGGGGTCGACCACAGCGCCTCGAGGGCTGACGTGTCGAGGTGCTCGTCGATGAGATCGGCGAGCAGATCGAAGCGGGCCTCCCGCCGTGCTGCGAAGTCGACGTCGTTGTCGGGCACGAATGCCTTCCCGCACCGGGCGGCGAGCTCGACCAGATACTGGCGGCGCCATCCGTCGTTCTCGAACAGCCCGTGCCAGAGCGATCCGGCGACGGTCCCGGCGGCACATCCCTCCTCGGCGAAGAACGGCTCGCCTTCGGAACAGTGGACCTCTCCATGATGGATCTCGTACCCGGTGATGACCGACCCGTCGTCGAGGGTCACCTGCCGCTGCCTTACCGTCTTGCCGGCGCCGAAGGTGGTCCGCACCGCCAGGAGGCCGAGACCGTCGACGCGGCCGGCGCCGCTCTCGACCTCGTCGTCGATCTCGGTCCCCAGCATTTGGAAGCCGCCGCAGATGCCCAGGATGCTGTGGCCGGCCGCCGCCCGTCGAGCCAATGCCGAGTCGAAGCCGCGAACCCTCAGCCACTGCAGGTCGTGCACTGTGGCCCGGGTGCCAGGCACGATGACGAGATCGCAGTCGGCCATCTGGTCGGGTTGCCAGAGCGGGCGCACCGCCACCCCGGGCTCGCAGGCCAGAGGTTCGACATCGGTCAGATTCGAGGCCCGGGGCAGACAGATCACCCCGATCGTCAGCGAGTCGGTGCCGAGCTCCGGTCCGCCACCTGTCCACGCCGACCAGTTCAGCGCGTCCTCGGCATCGAGCTCGAGCCCGACCTGGTAGGGGAGCACGCCCAGCGTCTCTCGGCCGGTGATCCGGCGCAGCTGGTCCAGGCCCGGCCCCAGCAGGGCCCGGTCTCCCCGAAAGCGGTTGATGATGAACCCGCGAACGAGGTCCTGGTCTGCCGGCTCGAGCAGGCCCAGCGTTCCGACGAACGAGGCGAAGACCCCGCCGCGGTCGATGTCCCCGACCAGCACCGCGGGCACCCCGGCGGCCCGGGCAAAACCCATGTTGACGATGTCCGTGCTCCGCAGGTTGATCTCGGCCGGACTACCGGCACCCTCGCACAGCACGACGTCGAACCGTCGGAGCAGCTCACGATGAGCCTCCACCGCCGTGTCCAGCAGCTCGTGCTTCCGGTTCCATCCGGTCGCCGCGTCCAGGTCCCCGGCCGGCTGCCCGAGGACGATCAGGTGGCTGCGCGAATCCGACCCCGGCTTCAACAGGACGGGGTTCATGGTCACCTCGGGTGCGACTCCAGCGGCCTGGGCCTGGGCGGCCTGGGCCCGCCCGATCTCTCCGCCGTCGGTGGTGACGAACGAATTGTTGGACATGTTCTGGGCCTTGAACGGCGCCACCTGCACCCCGTGGCGATGCAGCCACCGACACAGGCCGGTGACGACGGTCGACTTTCCCGCACCCGACGAGGTGCCCACCACCAGCAGGGAGGCCCCGCTCACCGGATCGTCCGGTCGTCGGGACAGGTGGGGGCCTCGTCCGTCCCCAACACCGTGCCCAGGGCCCGGTCCAGACGGCCCAGCCCGGCGGCATCGGGCACCGCGATCCGGGTCAGCTCGGGCAGTCCGAAGCTCGCACAGCTGCGGACGACGACCGCTTCGGGGGCCAAGAGGTCGCGGAGGTCCGGATGGTCGACGAGCACCCAGTTGGCGTCGGACGGGAGCACGGTCAACCCGTGGTCCTCGAGCAGCGATCGGAGCTGGGACCGGAGCTCCTCCACGGCCGACCGGGTGTTCTCGAGGTGGATCCCCGCGAGCAGGTCGGGCAGTGCCGCCGCAGCCAGGCCGTTGACGGCCCACTCGGATTGACGGGATCGGCACGTGTCGACGAGAGCCGGTTCCGCCAGCACGTAGCCGATCCGGAGCCCGGGACAGGCCAGCAGCTTGGTGAGGGAGCCCACCACCACCGCTTGGTCGTCCCCGCGGGTCCACTGCCCGGTGGCCATGGGGAAGAAGGCCTCGTCCCACACGGCGGCGACGTCGTCCGGCCGGGCCAACAGCCCCGTCGGATTGTGGGGGTCCGACCGCCAGAGGGGCCCGTTCCCCCGGGGATGGAGCGAGAACTCGGGCTCCGTCACCGAGCCACCCAGCTCGGCGGCGACCAGGTTGATGGCCTCGGCGCCTCCGTTGGTCAGGAGTAGGCGATCGGGATCGATGCCCATGGTGGCGGCCAGGGCGGCGTGGGCTGGAGCCAGGTCTGGATAGCGTCCGATGGCGCCCAAATGGGCGGAGACGACGGGACCCGGATCGGAAGCCACCGGGTTCAGCGACTGGGACAGGTCGAGCACCTCTTCGGGTGCCACGCCAAGGGTACGGGCCACCAGTGCGCCGTCACCACCATGGTCTCCGGCCGGCGGGATGTTTGTCATCGGCCCGTCCGCCGGAGGGCCATCCCGGCCACGCCCAGGGTGACGGCGAGCGCCGTGGCCACATCACGGCACAGCCGCACGGCGCGGGTGATGTCCTGGGCTTGCGCCACGCGCCCGTGCCCAAGCTGGGGCCGGTCTTCGATCCGGTCGCCATAGCGGTTGGTGCCCCCCAGGCGGATACCCAGGGCGGCGGCGAAGGCAGCTTCGGCCACCCCGGCATTGGGTGACGGATGGGACGGGGCCTGCGTGGCGATCGCCCCACGGATGGCCCGAGCCGACCGCGGGCGCACCAGGGTCACCAAGGCGGCCGTGCAGCGGGCCGGCACCCAGTTGGCCGCGTCGTCGAGCCTGGCACTGGCCCGGCCGTAGCGCTCGTAGCGATCCGAGTGGTGACCGACCATGGCGTCCATGGTGTTGACGGCCCGGTAGCCAAGCGCACCCGGGCCCCCGGCCACCGCCGCCCACAGGGCCGGGGCCACGATGGCGTCCACGGTGTTCTCGGCCACCGACTCGATGGTGGCCCGGGCCATCTCCGCCGTGGTGAGCCGGGCGGTGTCCCGGCCCACCAGCGCCGGCAGGAGCGACCGGGCCCGCTCCTCGTCTCCCGCCGCCAGCGCCGAGCCCACGTCCTGGGCCGCGTCGGCCAGCGCCCTGCCGCCCACCGCCAATCCGGTGGCCACCGCGGTGGAGCCCACCAGCGCCCCTCCGGCGATTCCGAAGGCCACCCCGGCAGCGGTGTGGGCCAGCCCCGCGGGCACCCCGTCGCGGTACAGGTCCTTCTCGACACCCTCCATGACCCGGCCAAAATGCACCACCGGGTGCAGCGCGGCCGGAGGCTCGCCGACCAGTCGGTCGAGGAGGATCCCGAGTGCTGCGCCGGCCGGCCGGGGCAGGCGGACGGGCCTGGTTCTCATCGGGCCACCAGGGCCAGAAGACCGACCGTCTCGCCCACCACACACGAAGCGCCGAGCACATCACCGGTGAAGCCGCCGATGCGCCGTCTCGCCAGTCCGGCCACCGCGGCGATGGCCACCAGCTCGGACCCCAGGGCGACCAGGCCGTGGATGCCGCGTCCGAGCGCGACGAGGGCGACGGAAGCGCACAGCCCGACCCCCACCGCTCCGTACAGCAGTGCCCGGCCTCGACCGCCCACCGGGCCGATGTCCACAAATGCCTCGGCCAATCCCCCCGGTCGTGCATACGGGAGCGATTGCATCACCACCACCATCGCAGTCCGGGACGCGCACCACAGGCCGGCGATCACCAGCACGGCAGGATGGACTGCGGCGAACGCCGCACATCGCAGCAGGAGGGCGATGGCCACGCTGATGGCGCCGAAGGCGCCGACGGCGGGATCGGCCATGGCGTCCAGCCGGTGCTGTCGGTCCAGAGGAGCCAGGAGCCCGTCTCCGGCATCGGCCAGTCCGTCCATGTGCAGGAGCCCGGTCAGGGCGAGATCTGCGGCGACCACGATCCCCGCGGCCACCAGCGCGGGCCACGCTCGGGAACACAGCCACCACACCGAACCGACAGCCAGACCGAGGAGCACTCCGACCGCGGGGAACCAGGCCAACGTGGCCGGCACCGGTTGCGCGGCGCGACCGAACGGCGTGAGAAAGGCCAGGGCGCGCTGCATCACGGATCGCCGGCCGAGAGAGCCAGCGTGCACCCGGCCACCACCAACAGGACGGAATCGGCCACCTCGGCCACCGACTGGTTGAGGGATCCGAGGGAGTCCCGGAACGCCCGGCCTTGGGCACTGGACGGATGCACCCCGAGGCCGACCTCGTCGGAGACAACGATGGTGTGGCCGGCCCGGTCGACAAGGGCGCGGCACAGTCTCGTCTCGTCCGGCGCCATGGCCGGCTGTGCGGCGAGCCAGGGTCCCAGGGAGTCGACCAGCACCGTGCCGGCGAGAGCGCTGATGATGGCGGCCAGGTCATGCCCGGCTTCGACTGTGGCCCAGGCCGGCGGACGCCGGGCCCGATGTGCGGCGATCCGAGCGTCGAGGTCGGGGTCGTGGCCGGCAAAGGCGGTGGCCACGTAGGTCACTGCCTCCCCCGTGCGGGCGGCCAGGCGTTCGGCCACCGCCGACTTCCCGGAGCGGGCCCCGCCCAGCACCAGGGTGATCATCGGTCCTCCCGCCGGGCACCGGCGAGCACGGCGCGGTAGACGACCCGGGCCAGGGGTGCACCCCACTCCGAGCGGGGCCCGCCGAAACGCTCGGGGTCGCCCTCCAGTGCGCATAGGACGGTGACGGCGTCCGAGGGCGTCCCGGTGGCCTGGTACCCGGCCTTGGCGAGGGCCTGGGCCTTGGCCTCGGTCGCCGTGGTCATGGCATTGAGGAGGGCGCCGTCCTCGAGCCGGACGGGCAAGGAGGCGACGATGTTGATGGTCCCGGCCCGTGCGTCGTGGCGCTCGGGCTTCTCGTGGCCGGCAGCCCAGGTCGGATGGATCAGCCCCACGGTGGCGTCCACCACCACTCCGCCCTCTGAGCAGCTGGCGTGCTCGGTGACCGACGCCGCGGTGAGCATGCCCACGCCGGCTCCCAATAGCCCGAGCGACTCGGCGAGCTGGCCGAGGTGGTCCTGGATGTCGAGACGCCGGTAGTCGTGGTGCACCTGCGCGTTGACGACCCACTCCCGTGCGCCCAGCCCGCCTCCGACGGCCGCGGTCGAGGCCGACAGGCACGGGCCGCCCAGTCGCCACACCAGTACCGGAAGGCCCGCGTTGCCCTCCGGCCTGCGGACCAGCTGGGCCGGCATCAGTACTCGATGCCCTTCATGGCGCGGATCCCCTGTTGATAGGCGTGCTTGATCACACGCATCTCGGTGGCTGTGTCGGCGATATCGATGAGCTCCGGGGGGGCGTCACGACCGGTGATGATGACGTTGGTCTTCGGGGCCCGGCCCACGATCCCCTCGACCACGGCCTGGACGTCCACCCAGCCGTAGGAAACGGCGTAGGTCACCTCGTCCAGGATGACCATCTCGTGCTCCCCCCCGGCCAGCTTCTGCTTGGCCACCTCCCAGGCGTGGCGCCCTTTGGCCATGGTCTCGTCGATGTCCGTCGACTCCCAGGTAAATCCGTCGCCCAGGGTGTGCCACTCGATACCAAGGTGCTCGGCCAGCTTTCGCTCGCCCACCGTCCATTTGCCGCCCTTCACGAACTGGACCACGCAGACCCGCCATCCCCGGGCCCAGGCGCGGCCCATCACCCCGAAGGCGGCCGATGACTTCCCCTTCCCGTGCCCGGTGTTCACCAGGACCAATGAGCTGGCTCGCCGGAGGGAGGCGGGGGAGGCGGGAGGCTTACGAGGCGTGTTGGGCATGGGATCCCTTCGGGGCCGGGGCGCGACGGGGCACCACGACCAGTTCGTCGTTCGGGGTGCGGATGACCTGTACTCGTGTGCCGAAGTGCTCACCGAGCTGGTGCTCCTCGAGGACGTCGGCGGGACACCCGGCGGCGGCGATGGACCCGGCAGACAGAAGGACCAGCCGGTCGGCGAACTGGGCTGCCAGCGTCAGGTCGTGCATGGCGCTCAGCACCGTCAGGTGGTGTTCGGTACGGAGCTCGTCGACGAGCTCGAGGGCCTCGATCCGGGTGCCCAGGTCGAGGGCGCTGGTTGGCTCGTCCAAGAGCAGGATGGGCGCCTCTTGAGCCAGGGCGCGAGCCAGCAAGAGCCGCTGGATCTCACCCCCGGACAGCGTCCGGAGGTGGCGCTGGCCCATGGCGGCCAGTCCCAGACGGTCCAAGAGGTCGATGCAGCGATGTCGGTCGGCCGGGCCCTCGGAGCCGAAATAGCCGAGATGAGGCGTGCGGCCCAGGGCCACGTAGTCGAGAGCCGCCATGTCGAGAGGCAGCTCCGGGTTCTGGGGGACGTACGCGACCAGCTGGGCCCGGTGCCGGCGCGACAGATGCGCCGTCGGCCGGCCCTCGATGCGTACGCCACCCTGGTAGCCGACGAGGCCGGCGATGGCTCGGAGCAGGGTGGTCTTCCCCGACCCGTTGGCCCCGATGAGCCCGAGCCACTCTCCCCGCGGCACCGAGCAGGTCACGTCCCTTACCGCCTGGGTGGCACCGAAGCGCACCCCGAGACCGCGCAGCTCGAGGACCTGCCCGCCTTCTTGTCCGTTGCCGTCGGGGGCGCCCATTTCAGAGGACATGCTGTCGAACCCGCCGGGAGCGCAGGACGAGCAGAAAGAAGGGAGCCCCGACGAAGGCGGTGACCACGCCGATGGGGACCTCGCCCGGGGACTCGATGGTCCTGGCGGCCAGGTCGGCCACGATCAGGAACGCCGCTCCGGCGATCATCGAGACCGGGAGCACCACCCGATAGCTGGCGCTGGTGGTCAGGCGCACGGCGTGGGGGACGATGATGCCGACGAACCCGATGAGGCCACTGACCGAAACGGCGGCGGCCGTACCGAGTGTGGCGGCGGCTACGACGATCAGGCGGACCCGGGCCGCGTGGACACCGAGGCTGTTGGCCTCGTCCTCGCCCACACGCAACACGTCGAGCATGCGCCGGTGGGCCAGCAGGACAGCGGCGCTCACCGCGACGTACGGGAGGATGAGCCACACGTCGGACCACGTGGCCACGGACAAGCTGCCCAGGATCCAGGCGTAGACCTGCTGGAGCTCCGGCGCATGCTGCTGTTGGAGATAGGTCTGTGCCGCGGTCAGAAGAGCGGCTACGGCCACCCCGGCCAGGACGATGGCCGCCCCCGACGAACGCTCGCCCACCGATGCACCGAGCAGGTAGGTGATGGCCACGGCCGCCGATCCCGCGACGAAGGCGGCCACGGGCAGTACCTCGGACTGGCCGCCGCCGGCCACGTTGACGATCACGATGGTGGCCCCGAGACCGGCCCCGGCGGCTACGCCCAACAGGTAGGGGTCAGCGAGCGGATTGCGAAAGACCCCCTGGTAGGACGCGCCACCGGCGGCGAGCGTCGATCCCACCAGCGCAGCCAGGGCTACCCGGGGGAGTCGGATCTCCCACACGACGGCTTGCTCGATGGGGGTGGCCGACGAGTGGTAGTGCACGAGAGGCAGGTGGGAGAGCAGAATCCCGATCACTTCAGTGAGCGGGACGTTCGCCGGACCCACCGCTGTCCCGACGATGGTCACCACGACCAATGCCACCGAAGACACCAGGACGGGGGTCCGCGCCGAGGACGGTCGACCGTCCACCGGCCAGCCGGCCTGGCAGCTCCGTCGGTTCCCGGTCGGAAGGATCACGGTGCTCATGGTGTGTGGGAAACCGGGTGGTCCTTGAGGGCGTCGGCGGCGTCCTGAAGTAGGATGGTGATCCGCGGGCCCCAGCGGGAGGCAATGTCGTCGTTCAGGGGAACGACGCGGCCTTGTTGGACCGCGCTCAGTGTCGAGAAGCCCGGCCGTGCCGCCACCGATTGGGCGCTGGCCCCGCAACACAGCGTGTCGGCCAGCAGTATGAAGTCGGGGTTCGACTTCACGATGAACTCGGCGCTGAGCTGGGGGTACCCCCCGCTCGAGGCCGCGCCCTCGGCGCTGTCGGCGATCGACTTCAGGCCCAGGAGCCCGAGCACCTGGCCCACGAAGGTGGACGAGGTCACCGAGTAGAACGTCGGGTCGAGCTCGTAGTAATAGCTGCTCCCGGCGAGAGCCTTGGGAGTGGTGCGCACGATGGTGGCGATCTGAGCCTTGACCTTGGCTACCTCGGCCTGAGCCGCTGTGAGGTTGCCGGTGGCCCGCCCGAGGGTCAGGTACTGCCCATAGGCCTGAGCGAGCGTGGCGGCGGCAGGGTCGTAGAGGACCGGAATATGGAAGTTCGCCATCAGTTTGTCGAATCCCGATGTGTCCGTCGAGACGACGACGAGATCAGGCTTGTAGTTGACGATCGACTCGACATTGGGGTTGTTGCCGTCGAGCTGGGTGACCGGCGCCCCCGGTGGGTAGTCCGAGTAGCTGTCGGCCGCCTTCACCTGCTTGCCGGCTCCGATGGCGTACAGCATCTCCGTAGCCGTTGGCGACAGGGAGACGATCGCCGTGGGTTTTCTCTGGACCGTGACGCTCCCGTTCGTCGCCTTGACAGTGACCGGGAAGGCGGCGCCGGCGCTGCTCCTGGTGAGCGTTGATGTCGCGGCCGTGGAACTGCATGCGGCCAGTGCCAGCGTCATGGCGAGGCACAACGCAAGGGCGAAGGGAATGGATGGTTTACGCAAGGCTGATCTCCGTCAGGTAGGCGGAGGTCGAACACAGCTCGCCACCGCCCCCAGGGAGCGCCGAACGAACCGTCCTTCCTCCGAGGACTGGTTGCGTCGACACAGAAACAGGCGTCCGGACTTGTCCCCCGTCAGGGGGCATTACCGTTGCGGGACAGTGCCGGGATCACACCGGACTTCGCTGCATCTGCATCACCTCGATATGAACCGAGGCAGTGAGAGTGCTACCACAGAGGGATCTTCTCTGTCGAGCCCACTGAAGCCTCCGGGAGGGGGTGGGCCCGGCCGGTCGGGTCAGGCGTACATGGCGAGATACTCGTGGACGGCACGAACAGCGCTCGACCCCTCTCCAACCGCGGCGGCAACCCTCTTCATGGACCCCAGCCTCACATCGCCGACCGCGAATACTCCGGGTGCCGAGGTCTCGAACGGCAACGGCTCCCTGCCGGAGAAGAGGGGGTCGCCACGGGCATCGGCAGGCAGTAGCCGATCGGTGAGGATGAACCCGTTCTCGTCCAGCGCGACCGTGCCTTCGAGCCACGACGTAGCGGGCTCCGCGCCGATGAAGCAGAAGAGAGCAACGCATGCTTTGGTCTGGCGATCTCCCGACGGCGTGTGCTCGAGGACCACATGTTCCAGGTGGGTTTCGCCGCCGAGCCCTCGGACCTGGGTGTCGGTCAGGATCTCGATGGCCGGATCGGCTGCGATGCGGTCGACGAGGTATTTCGACATGCTGGTCGATACGTCCGACCGGCGAATGACGATCGAAACCCGGCAGCGCCCCTGGCTCAGGTAGAGGGCGGCCTGCCCGGCCGAGTTCCCGCCACCGACGACCACGACATCCGAACCGCTGCACGATCGGGTCTCCAGATCCGTCGCCGCGTAATAGACCCCGTTGCCTTCGAACTGCTCGAGATTGGAGATTGCCAGCCGCTGGTACTGGGCGCCGGTGGCGACGATGACCGCCCGGGCGGGTACCTCGCTCTGGTCGACGAGCGACACCACGTGGAACCCGTTCTCGACGCGCAGGCCCGAAACCTCACAGGGACTGACCAGCCACGCTCCCAATCGCTGGGCCTGGACCGCCGTTCTGGCTGCCAGGTCACCGCCCGAGATGCCATTGGGGAATCCGGCATAGTTCTCGATGCGCGAGCTGGAACCGGCTTGGCCGCCCGGGCCCACGGCGTCGAGGGCGACGGTGTCCAGACCCTCCGAGGCCCCGTACACCGAGGCGGCGAGGCCCGCCGGACCCACGCCGACCACAACAAGGTCAAAGGTTCGGCCGGGGATGGGACGGTACGTCAGTCCCAACTGTTCGGCGAACTGGCCCGGCGTCGGGTGACGAAGGACCCCGGTCGGAGTGATGACGACCGGGGTATCGCTGGGGTGGAGGCCCTTGCTGGCCAGCAGCACCTCGACATCGTCCTCCTCCTCGAGGTCGATCCAGGCGTAGGCCAATCGGTTGCGGGCCGCGAACGTGCGCAGGGCCAAGGCCTCCGGTGAGAACCGCGAGGCCAGGATCTGCACCGCCTCGCCACCCGAGGTGGTACGCAGAGTCTCCCTCCGGCCGATCAGGGCGCTGAAGATGGTGTCCGAAATATTCGGTTTGGTTGCCATCAGCCGTCGGAATTCGTCGTGGGGAATGACCAGAATCGACCCGTTCCGGATGGCCCGTGCCGTCAGGTAGGTCCGCTGCCCGGTGAGCAGCCCCAGCTCCCCGACGAACTGCCCGGGCCCGTAGACGACCACCAGCTGGCGGGACTCGTCGTCTCGGACGACCTCGACCTCCCCATCGACGAGCACGTAGAAATCCCACCGCGCTTGGCCGGCACGGTAGAGGACATCTCCGGCTGTCAGTCCCCGGAACTCCCCGAACTCGGCCAGCTCTTCGAGGACGTCTGCAGAGAACGCAGGAAACCGCTGGTCTGACGGGTCGGCGATGACCAGCGGAGATCGAGTGTCCCGATCGCGGTCGGTCATCTCGGAGGCGTATCCCGAATCGTCGACACCCATGGGCATTGATGGAATTTGGTCATGGAACTCACAGGGCTACGAGAACGGTTCAATGTGCTACTCTATCGCACATGAAGGTCGGCGTGCGTGAGCTTCGCAACCAGACGAGCCAAGTCATCGACGCCGTGCGGGCTGGCGAGCGGGTGGTCCTCACCGTGCACGGGGAGGCGGTCGCCGACATCGTGCCCCACGGTCAGCGTGCCCGCTGGTTGCCTGGTGATCATCTGCGGCGGGAGCTCGCCGATCGGGCGGCCGATCCGGCGCTTCGCGACGATCTCGACCGCCTTGCCGGACAGACCCTGGACGAGCTTTGAGCGAACCGGCGGGTCTCCTCGACACCTCGGTATTCATCGCCCGCGAGGTCGAGCGGCCACTGGGTGAGCTGCCGGCTCGTGTGACGGTCTCTGTGGTCACCATCGGCGAGCTCGAACTGGGCGTGCTGAGCGCGGTCGATGCTGCCTCCCGGGCCCGTCGGGGAGACACTCTGGCGCTCGCCAAGACGGTAGAGCCTGTCCCGATCAGCGAGTCGATCATGGGGGCGTGGGCTCGGCTCGTGGTCGATTGCCGAGCCGCCGGCATCCAGCGGACGGTCAAGCTCATCGACGCGCTGATTGCCGCGACTGCGATCGACCTCGGCTTGCCGGTGGTAACCCAGGACAACGGCTACGACCAGATGGCGAGAGCGCACCGGGCACTCCACATCGTCAAGGTGTAGGTCGGCCACGATGATCGGGCGAACCTCGCCGTCACCACGCCGTCACCACGCCCGGATGGCGGTGACCTCAAGGCCCTGATCGCGTCGCTCGACTCCGAGGACCTCCGTGCGATCGTCGGCAAGGCTGCCGAGCACCACGAGGATGTGGCTCGCGCGGTCCGTCTGGCCGCGAGCCACGGGTCGGGAGAGCTCAGTCAGCTTCGGGCCGAGATCGATCGAGGGCTGCGGACCAGCCGGTTCCTCGGTTACTACGAGAGCCGCGGCTGGGCGCACGAGGCTCAGCCGATCGTGGAGGAGATCAGCGACGCGGTCAGGTCTTCGCCGTCTGCCGACCTGGTCGTCCTGATCGAACGGGCCATCGGGCGCGTGGTGAAGGTGATCCTCCAAGCGGATGACTCGGACGGTCTGATCGGCGATGTGGCCCGGGAACTGCTCGACCTGCACGCCGAGGCCTGCGACGCTGGCGTGGCCGATCCCATCAAGCTGGCCCGCTGGATGGTCAAATTCCGCTTCGACGACCAGGACTTCTTCGAAGCTGACCCGGTCCGCTACGCCAAGGCGTTGGGCGAAACCGGACTGACTGTCTTCCGGAGGGCGGTCCAGGGATGCCGGAAAGCCGGTGCCGGCGACTCGTTCGCCCTCAGGTACGCCGAGGAGCGTCTGGCGGTGCTCGACGGCGACACAGATGCCATCGTCCGCCTGCTCGGAGGTGACCTCACCGCGCCACACCAATTCATCCGGATCGCGGAAGCAATGGGGGAGCTGGGCCGCGACGAAGACGTCCTGGTGTGGGCGACCCGGGGAATCGTCGAGACCAGTGGCTGGCAGGTCGCTCAGCTCTACGACCTGGCTGCCAGGGTCCACGCCCGGCGAGGGCAGGACGAGGCCGTGTTGCAGCTGCGTCGCGAGCAGCACCACCGGAGGCCGTCGTCGTCCACCTACGGGCTTCTGCGCACTGGGGCCGAGGCCTGCGGAACCTGGCAGACGGAGTGCCCAGGAGCGCGGGCGGTGTTGGCCGAGCACGATCTCGGAGGGCTGGTCGACGTACTTCTCACCGACAATGAGCCCGACGCTGCCTGGGAGATGTCACGGGACCACCCGGAGTGGGATCCCGGTGCGCACCGGTGGATGCGCCTCGCCGAAGCCCGAGAAGCCTCTGCGCCGGGCGAGGCGCTCGACGTCTACCTGCGGTTGGTCGACGTCGAACTCGAGACGACGGGACGGGGATCATACGTCCGAGCGGCGGCGATCCTGAAGAAGGCGGTCCGCGCCGCGAAAGCCGCGGATCGCCAAGGCGAGCTCGCCGAGCACCTGGCGGCCCTGAGGGAGGCCCACCGGCGGCGGCCGACGTTCATCAAGATCCTTGACCAGGCCCGACTTGGATGAGACGACCGAAGGGGGATCGGCGAAGCGACCTGGCCATGAAACGGCTCCCCGCTGAAATCCGAAGAGCCGACAAAATTTTGGTGCCCCCGGCAGGACTCGAACCTGCGCCACCGGCTCCGGAGGCCGGTGCTCTATCCGCTGAGCTACGGGGGCATGTCGTGGGGGATTCCGGCGT
>FSZO01000147.1_pt1 | contig 21383 bp, 15 predicted proteins | sample 1638851 | NCBI WGS metagenome assembly FSZO01 (sample SAMEA3914813, study PRJEB12502) | metagenome | biome: forest; material: soil | place: Canada | collected 2011-07-07 | depth 0.3 m | reverse complement strand
GCATTGCGGAAGAAGGCCCTGGCCAAGGCGATCCGTTGCCACTGACCGAGCGACAGGTTGGCGCCTCCAAGGAACTCCGAGCCCAACAGATTGTCGTAGCCTTTCGGCAGCTCTCGAATGAAGTCGTCGGTCTGTGCCAGGCGACCGGCCTCCCGAATGCCTTCGATGTCGTCGATCCGCGAGACATCACCGAGGCCGATGTTCTCGCCAGCCGTCATATAGTACTGGCCGAATTCCTGGAAGATGAGGGCCACAGATCGGCGAAGCTGGTCGGGATCAGAACCGCTGACGTCGGTCCCGTCCCAGTGGATCGTCCCCGAGGTGGGTGGGTAGAGACCGGCCAGAAGCTTGGCCAGTGTCGTCTTCCCCGATCCGTTCTCACCGACCAGGGCCACGACCTCGTCGTGGGCAATTTCGATGGACACGCCACGCAGCGAGGGCGTCTGGCGGCTGGGGTACGTGAATGTCAGGTCTGTCGCACGCAGGGTCGTGAACCCCGACGGAGCGGCACCGCTCGGGCGCCCATGCTTCAGCCGGGGAAGGCGATCGACGAATCTGGTGAAGTCCTGCATATAGAGGGTGTTTTCGTACATGGTCCCCGTACTTGCGCCCAGCCCGTGCATGCGCTCCGCCAGGAGGACGACAGCGCCGGCGGCCGCCCCCGCGGCGGCCAGTGGCATCCTTCCCGAGGTGATGAGCCACACCAGAAGCACCATGGTGGCGATGGTGAGGAGGGCATTGAGTGCCGTCCCAACCAAGCCGACCAGTAGGCGTTCTCGGGCCAGCCGGCGCAGATCTTTAGTTCGTAGCCGGTAGAGGTCGTCGAGTCGGGCCCGGAAGTAGGCAACCAGTGAGAACGCCCTCATTTCACCCGCCATCTCGCGGTGGGTCAGGGTCAAAAAGAGATAGTTCCGCCTTCTGTCGCGCTCCGTTTGGCGGACGGCAAAGCGGTGAAGGGCCCGGCTGGCCCGTCGCGAGGCCAGCCAGACCGGCACGAAGCCCGCGGCGAGCAATCCCACGATCAGGGGCTGGATGACCAACAGGGCAGCGCCGATGCCGACAATCCCTGCAAGGGTTCCGAACATCGCCGTCAACCCGTTGACCATCTGCACGGGCCGGTTGATCGCCGCGGCCTGGGCCCGCTGCAGTGCATTGTGGAAACTGGGCCGCTCGTATTCGAGGAGCTCAACAGTTGTGGCGGCTTCCACGACCTGACCGATTGCGTACTGCTCGACCAGCCCGGAGAGGACGCGGGACACCTCAGCGGTGGCCGTCGCTGCGAATTGCAGTGCCGCAGTGACTGCGGCCAGGGCGATGACATCGGGCAGCACCGCGTGCAGGCTCAATTTGCCATGATCGACGAGCAGGGCAGTAAGGACTCGCTTGGCGATGAGGACCTGGGCTGCCAACCCCACACCGGACAGCAGTTGCAAGGCACTCACAATTGCGATGTGGAGCGGGGCAGCCGTCCAGGTGATACGGAGGGCCCGGCTGAACAGCTTGAGTGAACGGCGGGGTGACGGGGTCTCCGTCGGACCGTAAAGCTGGTCGAGGGTGACCGGGTCTTCCGAGTCGCTCACCGGTGACCACGATCTCGAGCGGGCATGTGTGGGACCGTGCGCTTTCCTTCCGGCGGTGGATGGCAAGTAACAAGGTATCGGGTCGGGGAGGGCCAGTTTTTTCTCCGGACCGAGATCAACTACCCTGTTCCGCCATTGGGGCAAACGAGAGGCGAACTGTACATGGGTCGGATACCGACAACGAAGCGGGCCCGCATTGGCGCAGGATTCTTGATCGCGCTGGCGGCGCTGACCTCCGCACCGGCCACGGTGGCTGGGGCGGTGACCCAAGTCAGTTCGGCGCCCACTCCCGTGCACCACGCCCTGCCCTCGTACCTTCCGTCTAACAGCCCGTCAGACCGGGCTGTTGGGGGGCATGTAGCAGTGACCCAGACGGTTACGGACACGCCTGGGAACGTTTATAGGGTGGCCCTCCCGCCCACGCTGGTGAGCTCGCCGACCTCCGACCCGGCGGACCTGATCAGTGCAACGGCGACCGACGACGGCACCAACCTGCAATTTTCGGCCATGACGGTCGCCTTGAACGATCCCAGCACTGACCCCGCTTGGAGAAACGATACGTATATCGGCTGGGCCATCGATCCCACAATGAGCGGGACTCCGGCGTACTTTGCCTATTTTCAGCTCAATGGCGACGGGTCGTACAACGGGGAGCTGACGTATGCCGCCACCGATACCCCTGTGAGCTGCACCGTCACCCTCAATTTCGACAGCACGAAGGGTTACCAGGCAACCGTCCCCACGGCATGCCTGCCCGGCGTCACCTCCTTCCAGTGGTTCACCTACAGCGTGTACGACACGGTGCCGCTGGCCCAGAACCCAGGCGACTCCCAGGGGTTCGGGAAGGCGCTTCCCGACTTCAACCGCAACGGGGGGATCAAGTTCGCTCCCCCGGTGGGGGAACCGCCGTCAGCATCGTCATCCTCCGCAGTTGACGGTATCCCGCCCAGTTATTGGCTGTTCGCCCGCGATGGGGGAGTCTTCACCTTCGGCGGGGCCGGATTTTTTGGCTCCGAAGGTGGAGTGCAACTGAACCAGCCCATCGTCGGCGGCGCGGCCACGCTCGATGGGAAGGGCTACTGGCTGGTGGCTGCTGACGGTGGTGTCTTCGCCTTTGGAGACGCCCGTTTCTACGGCTCGACGGGGAGCATGCACCTGAACGCCCCCATCGTTGCCATGATCGTATTGCCGACAGGTACCGGCTACTGGCTGGTGGCCTCGGACGGGGGCATCTTCGCCTTTGGCGGCGCCGTGTTCTACGGATCGCAAGGCGGAAAATCCCTGAACCAGCCCATCGTCGGCGGCGCGTCGACGTCGGACGGCTTGGGCTACTGGCTGGTGGCTGCCGATGGTGGTGTCTTTGCCTTTGGAGATGCCCAGTTTCTTGGTTCGCAGGGTGGGATGCCCCTGAACCGGCCCGTTGTGGGCATGGCACGCGGTTCAAATGGCGGCTATTGGCTGGTGGCCTCGGACGGTGGTGTCTTCTCCTACGGAGGTGCGCCGTTCCTCGGTTCGACCGGTGCCCTCCGGTTGAACATGCCTGTCGAGGGGATGGTGCCGACCGCTGACAGGTTGGGATATCGGATGGTGGCCTCCGACGGCGGCATCTTTGCATTCGGTGATGCGGGGTTCCTCGGATCGGAGGGCGGCAAACCACTGAATCAGCCGGTGGTGGGCATGGCGTCGGTGGGGTGAGTGGTGCTGCACGTCGGGTAGAGCCCGCGCCGGTTCTTCGACCGCTGGATATAGCCACAGGCATCGCCTATGGGCTGGATCCCATTGCTCCGTTGGCGCGTGGCGGGTCGATCAAGCCGATCGCCGCCATCGAGGAGGTCTTGGCCCGTGCCCTCCAACGGCCACCGTGCCTTGTCAGCTTTTCAGGAGGTCGGGACTCGTCGTCTCTTTTGGCCGTAGCGACCAGGGTGGCGCGGCGCGAGGGGCTCGACCTGCCCGTGCCGGCAACGCTGGTGTTTCCGGGGGCAGTTGACGCCGACGAGGACCATTGGCAGGCGATGGTCCTGCGCCACCTCGACCTCTCCAATTGGATCCGTATCGAGGTCCATGACGAGTTGGACGCGGTGGGTCCGATCGCTTCCGAAGTGCTGATCCGTCACGGCTTGCTCTGGCCGTACAACGTTCATTTCCATGTCCCCATCTTCGAGCACGCGCGTGGTGGATCTGTGGTCACCGGGTTCGGAGGAGATGAGGTGGCCAAGTGCTCGGCATCATGTCAAGCAGAGCGGCTCTTCACCAAGCGCACTCGCCCCCATCCGAGGGATCTCCTGGTCGCCGGGCTGGCGATCTCGCCAGCGGCTGTCCGGACCATGGTTCATCGGCACCGACTTCAGAGCCAATTGCAGGATTATCCGTGGCTGACTAGAGCCGGCGCACGGCAACTCGTGCGGGCATACGGAGCGATCGAAGGTGGTCTGCCGATGGGCTGGGCCGCCAAGATCCGCCGTTGGCTCTGGCGTGACCGGTATTTCAGAGTGTGCCAGGCCAGCTTTCGTGTTGTCGGGTCGCACTTTGACGTCGACGTGGTCCATCCATTTGTCGAGAGAGAGGTGCTCGGTGCATTGGCGGATGCCGGGGGATTCAGTGGATTCGGGGACCGGGCCCAGTTGCTCCACGGCCTCTTCGGCGACGTGCTGCCTCCCGAGCTGATCGAACGCCGGAGTAAAGCCATCTTCAGCACTCCGTTCTGGACCGAGACCAGCCGCGAGTTCGCCCGCACCTGGTCGGGCGGCGGTATCGACCAGGTGCTCGTCGATCCGGCCGAGCTACGGAGACAGTGGATCGACGGAAACTGGACTGTCGGTTCTGCCACCCTGCTGCAATCAGCATGGCTTCATGACCACGGCAGTCCCGGCTGAGTACCCGGGCGGCTCTTCGCGTAGCGCGTCACTCCCGGGTTTTGCGATTATGAACGGCGATTACGCGCATGTTAAAGCAGTGTGAAGTCGACGATCTGAGCTTGCTTGGGACATATCGCACCGTTACCATTCTTCTCAACCAACAGGTGGCTTCCGTAAGAGGCAGCCGCAAGAGGAGGCAACATGGCAGACTACGAGGCACCCACGATCACTGAGCTCGGATCGCTTCAGGATCTGACCCTCGCCCCCGGTGGCAGTGGCTCCTTCCACAAGGCCGGCGGCGCTCCCGATGGGATCATCACCGGCGAAGGTGGCGCCTTCACCTACACCCTGTCGTAGTCTGCGACGTCTCAAGCAGGCCGAGGTCTAGCTTCGTCGGCTCGGCTTGCTTGAGCGTTCCATTCCGCGGAGTCGGTTAGGTCCGGCGCGTGTATGCATGTTGTAGTTTCCGGGGCGGTTCACAAGTAGGGAAACAAACGGAGTGCCAATCGCTAGCGGATCGTGTGTTGACCGGGGTGGCACATGAGTACCTCTTCGGTTTTCTCAGGTCGTTCCACTAGCGATGTGGATCTGGACCAGTTGGTCAGTCAATTGGTAGCTGCCACATCGCCGGCCGGTGAACGTGTGTTGTTCCACGTTCCCAGTGGTACGTACCTGAAGGTTGATCGAGCTGCCTCCACCATCTTCGACCTACTGGTGGAGCACGAAAACATCGACACGGCCGCCGATGCTCTGGCCGCAATGGCCTCGATCTCCATCGAACGGGCTCGGGGCGACGTCGCGGCAGTGGTCGAGGTTCTCCGGGGTTTGCGACCTTCGCGGACCATTCGTCCCCGACGGTCGACGGTCCGTGGCATGTGCCGAACAACTGTTCAGTGGTGGTCGCTGCCTCTATCCCTGCGCGTATCCGTCATCAAGGCGGTCTTCGTAGTCAGCGCCGTCGAGGTGGGAATATGGACAGTGGACATTCGAAAGCTGGCGAAGTGGAGTGGAGTGCCGCTTGCGACCGACACCGCCGAACTTCCGCGGAGCGGTACTGCCGATATTGAGGCGCTGTCGCCGCGCGAACAGCGCGTTCACTGGGCCACCGCTTGGGTCCTTGACCGGTGGATTTTCGAAGGGACCTGTCTGCGACGTGCGTTGGCAACGGGATACTTCCTTCGCCGACGTGACCCGGTGCTCCACCTGGGGCTCACCGGCAATGGGGAGACCGCCCATGCTTGGGTGGAGGCCGAAGGGATGACGTTCAATGCTGCCGAGGTCACCGGGGTGTTCGTTCGTCCCGAGCGCCTGTCGACGCTCTCGTCGTGAATTGAGCGCCAATAGCCTGACTGGCGCCGAGCAGTCTCAAGTGCGTAGGAACGGGCTTCTGTTGACCTTCAGCCGCGTCGCACAAGTGCCGACAATTGTCTTATGACCGTTTCGCCTGACCAGAAGTTGACCATCAAGGTGGATGATGTCGTCTGGCGAGAGGAGGGCGACCAATTGGTGGTCCTGGAGCTCACCTCCACGACATATCTGACGCTCAACGGGAGCGCCAAGCAATTGTGGCTGTGCCTCACGGACGGAGCCACTAAAGAGGAACTGGTTGGCATGCTCGTCGACACCTACGGAATTTCTGCGGAACAGGCAGTGTCCGATGTCGAGTCGTTTCTTGCCGCATTGACCGAGCGTGGCTTGCTCAGTAGCGACGGGTAGTGGTCGGGTGGCGGGGCGAGGATCGAATCTCTGCTGACAACCCGCACCATAGACTTCACTCTGTGAATTGGCTGCCAGACGTGGGTATCTACGAGTGCTCCGGCCTTCGGGTGGCCTCCGAGGTTCCTCTGACGGCCCCGAGGATCGCCGGAGCCGGTGTGGTGCCCGACGTGACGATCGAGCTTGGCGAGTCCCGTACCACGCCGTTTGAACGGCCGTCGGAAGACGTGGTCGCCGAGCTCCTCGTCGATGGCTATCCCTGGTACACCATCTGCCGGGTGGATGGAGGATTCGTTTGTCGGATCGTCAGTGTCGCCGACTTCGAGATCGAAGGCGATCTCAAGCGGGTGGTCTGTCACCCAGTGGCGGACAGAGGGGACGATGTCCTTTCGATCGTGCTCCAGGGCACCGTGGTCGCGTTCCTGCTGGCGATGGGCGGGCGGTGTGTCTTGCACGGCAGCGCCGTGGACCTGGGCCGCCGGGCACTCGCCTTCGTGGGCGCGTCCGGGCAGGGCAAGTCGACCATGGCGGCGATGTTCTGTGCTTCCGGCGCTCCTTTGGTGACCGACGACATCCTCCCATTGGAGTTCGAAGCGGCCACAGCAGGCGGAGACACCGTTCACTGCCTCCGATCCGCCAGCGAGATCAGACTCCGCCAGAAATCGGCATCGCTGGCCGACCGGTTCGGTGATGGCGCAGTGCGGATCACGGCCGATGAACGAAGCGCGGTGGCTCCGAACGCGACCGTCCACGATCGGATTCCCTTGTCGGCCATCGTGCTTCCACGGCCGGACCGCGAGCATGCTCGGGCGAGCGCCCGAGTCCTCGGTGCCGGAGAGGCCAGTTTTTGGCTCAATCGTTGTCAGCGGATCGAGGGCTGGCGCGGTCGCGACGACCTTCGCAGGCACTTTCTCGACGTCGGACGGGTGGTGGCGTCAGTGCCGGTATACGAGGTGATGGTGCCGTGGGGCCCGCCGTTCGCCGAGGATCTTCCCCGCCAGGTTCTCGATGTGTGCGGTTTGGGAGAGCTGCTCCTCGATCGCTGACCCTGTTCATTTGCTGGCTCCGTTGGCACTCGATACTGACCGGCGCATGACCAGTTCCGTTCGCTGACCCAGTGCTTGAAGACCGGAGGGATCTGTCTCAAGTCCGCCACCCGCCTGCCGATACGGCCCTTATGGTCTCCGGTGATCTTCTGCTCCAAGGCTGTCCCCTTTGACCTGGGGTGAAGGCCGACGCAGGCGGTCCTACCTCACGGCTCTGGCCGTCGTGGTGGTCGTGGCGGTGGCCATCGGTGCCTTCCGTATCGTGCACGCCCCGACGCCCCAGGCCTCCTCGCCCCACGCTCCGCACTCCGGCACCCGCACGGGTCCCCAGCTCGCTCCCTCCGCCGGGTCCAAGCCCATCGTCGGGGTCCTCGGGGTCAGCGGCAACTTCCTGGCCCGGGAGAAAGCCTCGGGGGTCGACGCCGTCACCATCAGCGTGTCGTGGGCCTCGGCCCAACCGGCCCCGGGGGCGCTGGTCCCGCCCTACCTGGCCGGGATCCAGAGCCAGATCGCCGCCGCCCGGGCCACCGGCCTCCGCGTGATCCTCGACCCCGGCCTTCAATACCCGCCGGCCTGGGTCTTCTCCCTGCCGGGCGGGACCCGGTTCGTCAACCAGTACGGCGACGTGTTCACCGGCAGCGTGGACTCGGGCAACGACGTGGCCAACGCGGTGACCGACCCGGCTGTGCGCACGGCCGAGACCACCTACCTCCGCCTGCTCGGCGCCCAGATCGCCCCGGGCGAGATCATGGCCATCCGCCAGGGCGGCGGCCCCCTCGGCGAGCTCCGCTACCCGTCCCCCGATTACAACGGCCACACCAACAGCTTTTGGGCTTACGACACCAGCACCCAGTCGGTCTCCTCGGTCCCGGGCTGGAAGCCGGGCACCGGCTCGGGCACCCAGGCCAAGGAGTTCCTCGACTCCTACAACGCCGACCTCGACGACTTCGGCCGGTGGCTCAACGGCGAGCTCCACCACGACTTCGACACCACCGAATTGGTGCTGTTGCCGGGGTGGGGCGAGCGGACCGGCACCGACGCCTACGAGGTGGCCAGCCTGCTCACCCTGCCCATGCCCGAGTTCAACGAGGGCCTCGACTGGTCCGACCTGTTGTACTCCCTCCCTGACGCCGCCCACTCGGTGGCCTACACCACCTACCTCGACGCCCCCTCCAACGGCACCTCGCTCCGCACCGAGGACCCGGCCGACTACCTCGCCTACCTGGTCCAGGGCACCCCGCTCAAGTTGGGCGGCGAGAACACCGGTGGCGGCACGACCGCCGCCCTGCAACTGTCGTGGCACCGGGCCCGCACCCTCCACTTCACCATCTTCAATTGGATGGACGAGGCCCAGCTGGTGGCCTCCACCCGCGGCCTCGACCCGTCCGGCCCCACCTTCAACCTCCTCAAGTTGGCCGCCGCCTCCTAGCCCCCTCGGACACGCAGCGTTCACAAAGTTCCGCCCGATTTCACTCAATGGGCCCCCGGGCAGAACCGATAGGAGGTGATGGACCGAGGTCGGGATTGGTGATTCGGACCAACGGATGCGGGCCGGCCACGCCCGTTGCCGACCTCGGCGGACCTGGCGGCACCAACCCCGGCGGTAACGGAGGACACCGGTTCGCCCCTTGACCTTGCATCCCGCCCCTCCGCCCCGCAACGAGCACGTGCTGCTCATCGGCAACTACGGCAACGGCAACGTGGGCGACGACGCCATCCTCATCCAGACGGCACCCCTGGTCCTCGAACATGGCACGGTCACCGTCCTCAGCCGCCATCCCCGACGGATCGCCGACCTCGCCCCCGAGCTCCGCGCCGAGCAGATGGTCTCCGTCCGCGCCCTGCGCGCCTTCTTCCGGGCCGACACCGTCGTCATCGGCGGCGGCGGCATGTTCGGCCGGGGACTGCCGCCCCTGGTGGCCTGCCTGCCGTTCCTGCTCCTGGTGGGCCAGCTGCTGGGCAAGGACGTGGAGCTCCGGGCCGTGGGCGCCTACCCCGACATGCCCGGACCAGTGGCCTGGGCCCTGCGCCAGGTGGTGCGGCGGGCCCGCCACGCCTCGGCCCGCGACTCGGCATCGGTGGACGCCCTCGGGGGCCCCGGCCTGGTCACCCTGGTCCGCGACCCGGCCTGGGACCTGGAGCCCGCCGGCCCCGACCTGGTCGACCCGGTCCTCGCCGCCGCCGGTGTCTGCGGCGACTGCCCCCTGATCGCCGTGTCGCTCAAGCCGGGCTCGGCCGACGGCGTCGACCGCCACTGCCTCGAGGCGATGGCCGACGGCCTCGACCGCTGGGCCCGCCGTCGTGAGTGCCTGTTCGTCTTCATGTGCTTTTCCGACAAGGGCGACTACCAGCTGGGCGACGCGCTCACCGACCACGACCTCGGCGTGATGCTGCAGGACAGGATGGTCGCCGGGGCCAGGGTCCGGTTCGTCGGTCCCGGGCTCCATCCGTCCGTCATGCTCGGAGTGGTCCAGCGGTGTACGGCCATGGTGGCCATGCGGCTGCACGCCCAGATCTTCGCCCTGGCCGTCGACCGTCCCGTGTACGGGCTCTCGTTCGAGCCCAAAACGGACGAGCTGCTGGCCAGCGTGGGCATGGCCCCCGTCCGACCCGACCAGCTGTCCGTCGACGCCCTCGAGCGGTGGTTGGAGCAGGTGGCGCCCAGCCGGTCGGCCGGGTGAACCGGGCGCGGGTCTTCCTGACCGCCTTCGCCTGCGCCGCCGCCGCCTCGGCATTGGCCATGCCTGCCGCGCGCCACCCGCGGACCGCCGGACAGGGCGGCCGCGATGGGACCACCGCGGCGGCGGGCACGCCGTTGCTCGGGGTCCTCGGGGTGAGCGGCCTGTACTTCCACAACGAACAGGCGGCCGGGGTCAACGACGTGACCATCACCGTCAACTGGGACCAGGCCGAGCCGGCGCCGGGGGTCTTCGACTCCGCCTACCTCGGCCGGGTCCAGGCCGAGATCGCCGCCGCCCACACCGGCGGACTGAACGTGGTGCTCGACCCCGGGCTGCACATCACCCCGGACTGGGTGTTCGCCCTGGCCGGCGGCACCCGCTTCGTGGACCAGTACGGCGACGTGTTCACCGGCACCACCCCCTCGGGGGACGACGTGGCCAACGCGGTGACCGATCTGGCCGTGCGCGCCGCCGAGGGCACCTACCTGAGCTGGCTGGGCGCCCAGTTCGCCCCGGGCGAGTTCGTCGCCGTCCGCCAGGGGGGAGGCCCCCTCGGCGAGATCCGCTATCCGGACACCGTCTACAACGGCCACACCAACTGCTACTGGGCCTACGACCTGAGCAGCCAGCTGGCCCTGCCGCTGTCGGTCCAGGGCTGGGTGCCGGGCACGGGCACCACTGCCCAGGCCCAGGCCTATCTCGATGCCTACAACGGGAACCTGGTCAATTTCGGGGTGTGGCTCAACGGCCAGCTGACCGCCGACTTCGCCACCAATGTGCTGGTGGTGCTCCCCGGCTGGGGGGAGCGCCCGGGCGGCGCGGCCAAGGAGGTGGCCAGCCTGCTCACCCTGACCATGGACGAGTTCAACCAGGGCCTCGACTGGACCGACCTGCTCCGCTCGCTCCCCAACACGCCCCGCACCGTGGCGTACACCACCTACCTCGACGCCGCCACCTACCTACCCACCCTCCAACTGGAGGACCCGGCCGACTATTTGGCCACCCTGGTGGCCGGGACCCAGCAGCGGCTGGGCGGGGAGAACACCGGCAACGGCACCATGGCCACCCTCTCCCTGTGCGTGCAGCGGGCCAAGGCCCTCGGCTACATCATCTTCAACTGGATGGACGAGGCCCAGCTGGTGGCCTCCACCCGCAACCTCGACCCGGCCGGCCCCACCTTCAACCTCCTCGGCGCGGCGATGAAGTAGGGGCGGGGCGGGAGGGACACGGTCCGGACACCGAGCGTTCACAAAACGTTCGCCCCAATTGCCTCAACCGGGGCCGGCCCGCGACCGATAAGGCACAAAGAACCGCTCCCGTTCCACGCGGACGCGGCGGCGGTCGGTCGACCGGAGAGATGGGCAGTGAACCGGAACACTGAACTGTGATTCGAACGGACCACCGCGTTCCCGACGGGGCGAACCGCGTCCTCGCCACCTTCCTTCTCCTCCTCACCCTGGCTGGCGCAGTGCTCGTCGAGCTTCCCGCCGCCGCCGCCCCGGGACCCTCCGGCCGGGTCGTGCCCGTGCCCCACGCCACCACCACGCCCATCCTCGGCCTGCTCCAGGCCACCCAGCCCAACTTCGTCCAGGAGCGCGCCGCCGGCATCCTGTCGGTCACCCTCAACGTGGCCTGGAGCCTGGCCGAGCCCAGCGCGGGCACCTTCAGCACGACTTACCTGTCGACCACCATCGAGCCGCAGATCACCGCCGCTCTGGCCGCCGGGCTCCAGGTGGTCCTCGACCCCGGCCTGCAATACCCGCCGGCCTGGGTGTTCTCGCTCGACGCCGGCACCCATTTCGTCAACCAGTACGGCGACGTGTACTCGGCCGCGGGCCCCTCGGGCAACAACGTGGTCAACGCGGTGACCGACGCGGCCGTCCGGTCGGCGGAGGGGTACTTCCTGTACTGGCTGGGGACCCAGATCCCCGCCGGCCAGCTCACCGCCGTGCGCCAGGGGGGCGGCCCCCTGGGCGAGCTCCACTATCCGCTGGGCGCCTACAACGGGCATGCCAACAGCTACTGGGCCTACGACCCCGACACCCAGGCCGCCCTGCCCGCCTCGGTACGGGGGTGGATGCCGGGGACAGGGACCACCACCCAGGCCCAGGCCTTCCTCAACGCCTACAACCAGAACCTGGACAATTACTCCATCTGGCTGAACGGCCAGCTGCAGGACGACTTCCATACCATCGAACTGGTCATGCTGCCCGGTTGGGGCGAGCGTCCCGGCGGGGCGGCCACCGTGGTGAGCGCCCTGCTGGCTCCCTCCCCGCCCGTCTCCGAGTTCAACGAGGGCCTCGACTGGACCGACCTGTTGTACTCCCTCCCCGACGCCGCCCACTCGGTGGCCTACACCACCTACTTGGACGCCCCCACCGTGCAGCCCACCCTCCAGCTGGAGGACCCGGCCGACTACCTGGCCTACCTGGTGGCCGGCACGCCGGTCCGGCTGGGCGGGGAGAACACCGGCAACGGCGACGTGGCCGCCATGAACCTGTGCATGGCCCGGGCCCAGGCCCTCGGCTTCTTCATCGTGGACTGGATGGGGGAGGACCAGTTGACGGCCACGGCAGCGGGCACCGACCCCTCCGGGCCCACCCTGGGCCAGCTCGGCTCCTCCTTCGACGCGGCCACCGGCCGCCCGGTCCTGGCCGTCACCACCACCGCGCTCCCGGCCGGCACCCAGCGGTCGTCGTACGCCGCCACCCTGTCGGCCACCGCCGGCGACCCGCTCTACACCTGGTCGGTGACCTCGGGCGCCCTGCCCGCCGGGCTGTCGCTCAACTCCTCCCAGGGGGTGATCACCGGCACGCCCTCGTCCGCCGGCACCAGCTCGTTCACCGTGACCGTGACCGACGCCGTGGGCACCTCGGCCCAGTCGGGCCTGAGCATCACCGTGTTCGGCGCCGCCCCGGCCCCTGGCTCAGGTTCCGGGTCGGGCTCCGGCTCCGGCTCGAGCCCGTCGCCCCCGGTGTCCGGTCCCCAGTCCCTCCCGGGCCCGGTGGTGGGCATGGCCGCCACGCCCACCGGGCACGGCTACTGGATCGCCGACGCCGGCGGGGGAGTGGCCACCTACGGGGACGCCGGCTACTTCGGCTCCATGGCCGGGCATCCCCTCAACTCGCCCATCAACCACATCGTGGCCTCGCCCGACGGCCAGGGCTACTGGCTGGTGGCGGCCGACGGCGGCACCTTCTCGTTCGGCGACGCCCAGTTCTACGGCTCGATGGGCGGGCGGCCGCTCAACGCCCCGGTGGTCGACCTGGCCCCCACGCCGTCGGGCCGGGGCTACTGGCTGGTGGCCTCCGACGGCGGCATCTTCTCGTTCGGCGACGCCCAGTTCTACGGCTCGATGGGCGGCCATCCCCTCAACCTCCCGGTGGTGGGGATCAGCGTCGACCGGGCCACCGGCGGCTACTGGCTGGTGGCCTCCGACGGCGGCATCTTCTCGTTCGGGGCGCCGTTCTACGGCTCCACCGGCGCCATCCACCTCAACCGGGCCATCAACGGCATGTCCGTCACCGCCGATGGCCGGGGGTACTGGCTGGTGGCCTCCGACGGCGGCATCTTCGCGTTCGGGGACGCCGGCTTCTACGGCTCCACCGGCGCCATCCACCTCAACCAGCCGGTGGTGGGTATGGCTGCCGACGTGGCCACCGGCGGCTACTGGCTGGTGGCCTCCGACGGGGGGGTGTTCTCCTTCGGGGCACCGTTCCTCGGCGCCGCATAGCGGGTGTCCGTACCGGCGAACAGTTGCCGATCACGAGAACGCGTGACATGCGGTGGTGGTTCACCTCACGGACACAGACAGTTCATCCTCCGGGCACCCGATTCGGACGTTCCACCCGCCATAATGGGCCGTAGTCGATAACCACGGAAAGTAGCTTTCTAACTACTCCTCGTGAGTAAATCATCGGAGAGGTACGGGAGACATGACGGGACGGGACACGACATGTTGAGGCCGCCACCATGGTGCACCGCAGCACAGGACCACGCCGCAATCACCGGGCCGTCGACCTCTGCGACGGGGGCCGCGCCATGAGCCGGCTGGCCACCGTCCGCTCGGCCCGTCCCGTCGATGCCGCCTCCGTCGACCATCTGGACGCCTCGGCCGACGACCTCGAGTCCGTGCGCCAGGCCCTCACCTGGGCCGCCGAGTTCCTGGGCTCCCCCCACCCCGGCCTCGGCCGCAAGGGTCCGGTGTGCCCGTTCATCCGGCACTCGTTCCACCAGCACCTGCTGTACGTGACCTGCCGGCCCGAGGAGGACTGCGCCAGCCCGGACCTGCGCACGGCCGTGCGGTCGGTCATGGACTGGTTCGGTCCCTTCCAGGAGCAGGCGCCCCACGGCAGCGAGCATCTGGTCACCATCCTGGTGGTCTTGCCCCGCATCGACCGCACCTCGTCCGAGGGGCTCGACGCCCTGCAGGCGTCGCTCAAGGACGAGCTCGTGCTCCAGGGCCTGATGATCGGGCAGTTCCACCCCACCTGCCAGGCCCCCGGGCTGTGGGACCCGGAGTTCCGGCCCCTCCAGTCGCCGGTGCCCCTTCTGGCCGTGCGCGAGATGGTGCCCTCGGACCTTCCCTTCCTGGCCGGCAGCGCCCTGCACGCCTCCACCTACTTCGAACGGTACGCCCGGTCGATCCCTGCCCACACCCGCCAGTTCCTAGTGGAGCGCTTGGTCGCCGGAGGCGGCCCCCGGCCATGCTGACCCGGCCGCCGATGTCGCGCATCGGGTCCGAGCCGGCCGACGCGGTGTTCACCGCCCTGGCCGCTGCCGGGATGCCCTACGCCGTCGTCCGCCATGCCGACCTGGCCGGCCCGGTGCACGGCCCGGCCGACGTGGCCCGCCTGTTGTCCATCGACCTGGACCAGATCGCCAAGACCCTGCTGGTCGCCGAGGATCCGCGCCGAGATGCCGAGGACCCCGGCCGCCGCCGGTGCGCCCTCGTCGTCCTGGCCGTCACCGACCGGGCCGCGCTGGGTGCGGTGGCGGCCACGCTGGGCTGGGCCGGTGCCGTGCTGGCCTCCCCGTCCTTACTGGCCACCCGGCTCGGCCAGCCCCCCACCGGGGTGTCCCCCATCGGGTCCGACCTGCCCGTGCTGGTCGACCCGTCGCTGGCCCGGAACCCGGACGTGCTGGTCGGCTCGGGCACCGCCGGAGTGGAGATCGGGATCGATGTCTACTCGCTGGTGGCCCTGTGCGGGGCCCGGTGGGGCGCAGTGAGCACCCGAGATCGAAGTCATCGCAGTGAACGCAGCATCCGCACACGAGCAGTGACGAGCCCTGAGGAGATGCACCCATGAACCATGCACAGCTACAGAACGAACGGGTCGGGCGCCGGACACCGGGCGCCGAGTTGGACCTGGTGATCCCCGCCCTCAACGAAGAGCGCAGGATCGGCGCCACCCTGTCCGCCATCAGCCAGGAGGCGGAGGAGCAGCACCTGTCGGTCAACCTCCTGGTGGTCGACAACGGCTGCGTGGACGCCACGGCCGAGGTGGTGGAGACGGCGCGGGCCGCCGACATGCCAGTCGAGATCATCAGTTGCCGGACCCGGGGGAAGGGGGCGGCCGTCCGGGCCGGTGTCCAGTCCTCGTCGGCCCCCTTCGTGGGCTACTGCGACGCCGATCTCTCCACCCCGCCCTCGGCCATCCAGTCGGGGGTCGACCTCCTGCGGTCGGGGTTCGAAGTGGTGATCGGCTCCCGCCGGTGCACCGGTGCGGGCTACTCGGTGCCCCAGGGGACGATGCGGCGGCTGGGCAGCTTCGCCTTCCGCACCCTTTCCTCGAACCTGAGCGGCCCGATCACCGACACCCAGTGCGGGTTCAAGCTGTTCCATTCGGCGGCGGCCAAGGACCTCTTCGCCTCCAGCCGCCTCACCGGGTTCGCCTTCGACGTCGAGGTCCTGGCCCAGGCTCGCCAGCGCGACCTGCGGATGATCGAGCTCCCCATCCAGTGGAGCGACAGCCCCGAGTCGTCCTTCCGGCCGCTGGTCGACGGGGTGCGGTCCTTCCGCGACCTGCGCGAGGTCCGTCGGTCCCTGGTGGCCACGGGCGATCCGGGTTGGCAATGAGGGCCTCGAGCCGGCACCGCCGGCGGCTGATCGTGATCACCAACTGGCGGGACCTCAAGCACCCCCAGGCCGGCGGGGCCGAGCTGGTGTGCGAGCGACTGGCCCGGGCCTTCGTCCAGCGTGGGCACGACGTGGTCCTCCTGACCTCGGCGGTGGCCGGCGAGCCGCACAAGGAGCAGGTGGCCGACGGGTACTGGATCGTGCGCCGGGGAGGCACCTTCACCGTCTACCTGTGGGCGCTGGCGTGGCTGGTGTGGCACCGCAAGTACGTCCGGGGGGTGCTCGACTCGCAGAACGGCATCCCCTTCTTCACCCCGCTGGTGGTGCGGCGCCGGACACCGGTGCTCATGCTCTTGCACCACGTCCATCACGACCAGTTCCTGCTCTACTTCTCGCCCGCCATGGCCAAGGTGGGCCAGTGGCTGGAGCGCCGCGGTGCGGGGCTGGTCTACCGGAACCGGACCATCATCGCCATCTCGCCGTCCAGCCGCAAGGGCGTGCGCCTCAGGCTGGGCCTCAAAGGGGACATCGTGGTGGTCCCGCCCGGGTCCGAGTCGGTGGTCTCCTCGCTCCCGGGCATCCGGGGCCGCTGCGAGCGCCCCCGCATCGTGTGCGTGGGCCGCCTGGTGACCCACAAGGCCATGGCCGCCGTCGTCGAGGCCATGCCCTCGGTGGTGCTGGAGCTCCCCGAGGCGGAGCTCCACATCGTGGGGGAGGGGCCGGAGCGCCCGGCCCTGGAGAAGCTGGTGGCCGAGCTCGGTCTGGCCGGCCGGGTGGTGGTCCACGGGGCCCTCCCCAACCACGAGCGGGACCAGCTCATGCGCACCGCCTGGATGTCGGTCAACGCGTCCGAGGGCGAGGGCTGGGGCCTGTCGGTCATCGAGGCCAACTCGCTCGGGGTACCGGTCCTGGCCTACCGCCGCCCGGGGCTGCGTGACTCCATCCGGGACAACGAGACCGGCTGGCTGATCGAGGAGGGGCGGCCCCTGGGCGAGGCCATGGTCGACGCCCTCCGCCAGATGGCCGACGAGCCGAGCGCGGTGGCCATGGGCAAGCGGACCCGCCAGTGGGCCGCCCAGTTCACCTGGGACGGGATGGCCGACCAGGTCCGGGCCCTGCTCCGGGCCGAAGCGGGACGCTTGGCCCAATCGCCCAACAACCGCCGGACCAACACCGACCTGGCCACCGTGGTCCGGATCCCGGCCGAGCTGCTGCCCGAGGGGGAGGTGCCCACCTTCCGGGACACCGACAAGTGCGTCGTCAGCCCCGGCGAGCTGGTGGTCCTCCTGCGGAACACCGACACCGAGACCGCCCGGGTGGCGCTCCGCCGCGCCGGCCTGTCGCCGTCGGCCATCGACGACGAGCGGGTGCGCATCACCGTGGCCCAACCGGTCGACCTAGTGTCGCCGGCCATCGCCGCGGCTCCCGTGCTCCGGGTACCCCACGAGCGACCCGAGGACGCACTGGCCGGGTGATGAGCTCCGCCCTCGATGTCAGGGAGCCCACCACACTGGACGAAGAGGACGTCCCCCTGGTCGCCGTCACCCTTCCGGTGGTGGTGCCCGGGGGGTCGTTGTGGACGAGGCTGCGTCGGCTGGCCGCCTACCGGACCACCTGGATCCTCTGCATCGCCGTGCTGGCCCTGGTGGCCCGGCTGACTGCCCTGGGCACCGCCTACGACGTCTTCATCGACGAGACCAGCTATACCAACATCGCCCTCAGCGTGGCCCACGGGCAGGGCGCCACCCTGTACGGCCTCCCCTTCGTGCTGCACCCCCCGGCCGCCTTCGGCCTCTGGGGCCTGGTCATCATCACCTTCGGCCTGCACGGCGGGACCCTCGCCACCCTCTACGACCTGCGCACCGTCGACGCCGTGCTCGGAGCGTCCACCTGCGTGGTGACCTTCCTCCTGGTGGACCGGATGGCCCGACGGCCGGTGGCGGTGATGGCCGCCGTGCTGCTCGCCATCGATCCCCTGGCCATCAGCTTCGACAGCCGGGTCATGCTGGAGGCGCCGGCCCAGCTGGCGGTGGTCTCCATGTGCCTGTTCCTCGCCTGGGCCGACGCCACCAAGGACGACTCGCGACGGCGCCGGGTGCTGTTCGCCGCCGCAGGGCTGTGCGGCGGGATGGCGCTGTCCACCAAGGAGACCTTCGGCCTGGTGGTGCTGGTCACGCTGGTCAGCCTGCTGGTGACCGGCTGGGTGGTCACCCGGCGGGAGGCGCTCAAGGTGATCGTCATCACCGTGGCCGTGTACGTGGGCTCCATCGCCGCCGACGCCAGCTCGTTCGGGTTCAACGTGTGGTGGAACGCCAAGTTCGTCGGCGCCCTCCGGCTGGTCGGCGCCTACCAGATGACCGGGTTCAACTCTGCCCAGACCCACGTGTCCCTGTTGTCGAGGGTGCTGGCCAACAGCCATGTCTTCGGGGTGACTTACGTCCTGCTGGCCACGGGGATGTTCTGCGCCCTGGGCACGCTGTGGCGCCTCGAGCCCTGGTACGGCAAGCGCCTGGGGCGCGAGCCGAGCCGCCGCGCCTCGGTCATGGTGAGCCTGTGGACCCTGTCGGCCGCCGCCTACCTGGTCTACGCCACCTTGTTCGGCACCATCGAGGAGCAGATGTACTACATCTTGCTCTTCCCCTCGGTGGTCAGCATCTGCATCTGGTCGGTGGGCTGGTCGGCCGACCGGACCCGGCGGTGGCGGAGGGTGGTCACCGCCCTGGTGGCCCTGGCCCTCGTGGTCGACACCGGGGTGTGGAGCGCGGTCCACTTCGGCCACGACGACGAGTACCGGAGCATGGTGGCCTGGGAGCAGGCCCACGTGCCCGTGTCCGCCGTGGTGTCGGCCACCGACGGCACCTCCCAGTTCGTACTGCCCCGGGGGGTCATCGGGCAGTGGGCCACGGTGGCCCAGCTCAAGCGCCACCATGTGGACTACGTCATCCTGGCCACATTGCTGGTCGACCAGGGGTACGGCATCGCCCACCCGGTGTTCGCCCGGGCCGTGGAGCGCGGCGGTCGGCTGGTCTTCCAGGCCGACGGGGTGTCGGACGGGAGCCTGCGGATCTACAACGTCCAGGCCATCACCGGGGCGCCGCTGTGACCGATCTGATCGCCGCCCCGGATCGGTTGGTTGCCGAGGAGCCGGCCGGTCCGCCCCCCGCGCACCCGGGCCGGCGGGCCGGCGATGAGGCGGTGGTGGTGGCGGCCACCGGGGTGGTGTCCCTGCTCAATTACGGCTACACCCTCCTGCTCTTGTGGCTGCTGCCGACCCGCCAGTTCGCCGAGGCGGCCTCCATCTCCGCCCTCCTGCTCATCTGCGGCACCATCGCCGGCGCCGCGCTGCCCTGGGTCCTGGCCCAGGAGATCCTGAAGTCGAACGGGGACCGGGCCCGCCGGCGCCTGGCCGTCACCTTCTGCCTGTTCGCCACCGTGCTCCAGGGGGCCGCGGCCGGGGCGGCCACCTGCCTGATCGTCGTCCACTACGCCCGCGGCTGGGTGCTGGTGGCCGCCTTCACCTCGGTGTTCTTCATCTTCATGGCCGCCACCGTGGCCGGGTTCTTCCAGGGGTTCCAGAGGTTCCGGCTGATCGCCGTGCTCAAGGTGACCGAGGTGGTGGTCAAGTTGGGCGCCGGCGTGGGCCTGATCGCCCTCGGCGCCGGGGCCAGCGGGGCCGTGGCCGGTTTCGCCCTCGGCGCCGGGGTGGTGGCCGCGGTGGGGCTGGCCTTCATGGCCCGGGACATCACCTGGTCCCGTTCCGCCCTGTCCGGGAGGCACCTGTGGGCCAGCACCCAGGGCCTGTTGGCCATCCAGGCCGGGGTGGCCGTGCTGGCCAGCATGGACGTGGTCATCGGCAGCCTGGTCCTCGGTTCCCAACCGGCGCTGGCCACCTACCAGGCGGCCAACATCCTCGGCCGGGTGCCGGTGTTCATCGGCTCGGCGCTGTCCATCGTGGTCTTCCCGAGGATGATCGCCGGGCGGCGCCACCCCGGGGTGGTGGTCCGGGAGAGCGTGCTGTTGTACGTGGCCCTGTGCGTGCCCATCGCCGTGGTCGTCGCCTCCCTGCCCGCGTCGTTGACCGGGGTGCTGTTCCCGGCCCGCTACGGCGACGTGGCCGCCATCCTCCCGTGGTCGGCGCTGGCCGGGCTGATGATGGGGGTGGTCAACCTGGCCACCACCTACTTCCAGGCCACCGGACGCTTCCGGCGGACCAGCGTGCTGTTGGTCTACGGGGTGGGGCTGTGCGCGGTGTCCGATGTCCTCGGGTTGCAGCTCTTCGGCGTGGTGGGGCTGGCCGCCGCCGTCAGCGTGGGCGGCGGGGCGGTGAGCGCGGCCCTGATGCGCGAAGTCCACCGGACCTGGCCGGGCGCCCTGCGCGGGGTGTGGCGACCGGCGTCGGTGGTGGTGGCCGGCTGCCTCCCGCTGGTCGCCCTGCGCGGCCACGCGGTGCTGTGGTGCATCTGGGCGCTGGGCTGCGCGGTGGTCTTCTGCGTGCGGAGCCTGGTCCGGATCTCGGGACCCGACCCCGGCCCCTCGGGCTCGTCCCGGCCCCGGGTGCTCCACCTCGGGTACGAGGACCCCCGCCGCCCGGGCGCTGGCGGGGGATCGGTGCGTACCCACGAGATCAACCGGCGGCTGGCCGCCGCCTACGACATCACCGTGGTGTGCGCCCGGTACCGGGGGGCCGTGCCCCGGGTCGAGGACGGGGTCCGCTACGTGCACGTGGGCCTGGCCAGCGGTGACTTCGCGGCGCGGCTGGCCTACTTCGCCGCCCTGCCCTACGCGTTGGCCACCCACGCCTCCGATCTGGTGGTCGAGGACTTCGGGGCCCCGTTCTCGTCGGTGGCCGTCCCGTGGATGACCGGCCGGCCGGTCCTCGGTGTGGTCCAGTGGTTGTTCGCCAAGGAGAAGAGCGCCCAGTACCACCTTCCCTTCCACTGGGTGGAGGCCCTGGGGGTGCGCTCGCACCGGGCCATGATCGCGGTGTCCGACGACCTGGGTGCCGTGCTGCACGAGCGCAATCCGGGTGCCGCGGTGACGGTCATCGCCAACGGCCTCGACCAGGGGGCCTACCGCCGCTACGACGGTGCCCGCTCGGGCATCGTCTACCTGGGCCGCCTGGAGACGGCCCAGAAGGGGCTCGACCTCCTGATCGAGGCGTACGCCCGTATCGCCAACACGGTGGACCAGGACCTGGTCCTCGGGGGCGACGGCCCCGACCGGGCGGCGCTGGCCGAGCAGGCGGCGCGCCTCGGCGTGGGCCACCGGGTACGGTTCGTCGGGCGGGTCCCGGCCGAGGAGCGGTTCGAGTGGCTGGCCGGGGCGGACCTGGTGGCCATGCCCAGCCGGTACGAGACCTTCGGCATGGTGGCGGCCGAGGCCCTGGCCGTGCGCACCCCGGTGGTGGCCTTCGACATCCCCTGCCT